>Ga0210401_10000017_pt1 | contig 202209 bp, 198 predicted proteins | sample IncBWH32MmetaG_FD_150866 | JGI IMG/M metagenome (GOLD analysis project Ga0210401, IMG submission 150866) | Forest soil microbial communities from Barre Woods Harvard Forest LTER site, Petersham, Massachusetts, United States - Inc-BW-H-32-M | ecosystem: Environmental > Terrestrial > Soil >...
CGGGATCGGCGCCGCGTTCCTCGCGTCCTACATCGCGGTCGTGCAGCAGATCGGCTACGTCTCCTCCGGCGGCTACTTCCTGATCTTCTGGCAGTTCCAGAACCCGCCTGACTTCTTATACAGCCTGCTCAAGGCGATGTTCATGGCCACGGCCATAATCCTCGTCGCCTGCTACTACGGCTACAACGCCTCGGGTGGGCCCGTTGGCGTGGGCAAGGCAACCGCTCGGTCGATGGTGCTGAACCTCGTGCTCGTGCACGTGATCGGGATGCTCGGGACCCAGATCTTCTGGGGCGCGAACCCGCGGGCGCCGATCGGAGGCTGATCAGCTGCCGCGAACGTGACCCGCGGCGAGCCGCCCGAGCTCGAAGGCCGCCGTCCCGGTCGTCACCACCGGGTCCAGCGCGGCGAAGTCGCGCAGTGCCTGCTCGTCGTCGGTCTCGACAACGGCCAGTCCGTAGGAGTCATCGTCAGTCAGGACAGGTCCGAACACGACCATCTCGCCACGCTCGAGATACGGGCCCCAATGTGCAGCATGCCGGTTCATGATCTCGCGCTCTGAATCGGTCATCGTCTGAGCGAAGTTCGGGCGCGGGGCAATGAGGCGCAGCACGAGAGTTGGCATGCGGGGGACTCTACGCCAGCTTGGTGGCGGCTATCCGCTGCGGCGGTCCAGCGCGTCCTCGGCGAGTCCGAGGACGACGCCGAACACCGCGTGGCGGATCGTCGCCTGTCCGAAGGCGCGGCGGTTGGCCACCAGCTTCGGCAGTTCCTTGCGCGCGGGGTGGTAGCGGTCGACCAATGCCACCATCGGCCACGTCGCCAGGTGCTCGAGGAGGCCTATCGCCAGGCCGCGGAGGACCGCCGGGCCCGGCACGGACGGCTTGATCCGCGCGTATGCGGTTCCGAGGACTGCCCCGTTTTGCACGTGCAGGGCGAAGCCGATCGGTCGCCAGTGTTCACCGCGCGTCACTAGCTTGCCCAAGATCTCGACGTCGTCGTAACGGGAGGCGAAGAGGCGCTTGTCCAGAGACTGCTCGAGCGTCATCACGACCGTCGCCGCAGCGCCCGCGATCCCGCCCCGCAAGCTTGCCTCAGGCATTCTGGTCTCAGAGCACCGGCCGCACGACGAGCAGCCCCCGGTGCGCGACGAGGTGTGCCCAGTCGTCGGCCAGGCGTTGCACCAGCTCGCTCGCCTGCTGCTCCCAGCGGTCCACCTCGACGATCTCGGCAATCAGCACGTAATCCGCTTCGCCGATCGACTGTCCGGGCACGTCCGCCGGTCGCGCGAGGTGCCAATCCGAGACCGTGTCCAGCGAGCCGCGGACGACGTCGCGATCCTCCGCCATCAGCCGCTCGAAGTCCTCGGCCATCTCGGGCGAGCGCAGCTGGAACCACATCAGGAGGGTCGCGGGAGCGGCCACCCACGAAGCGTAATGGACCGTCATCGAGCGGACTGGCCGGCCCTCGCGGCATGAGGCCCCCACCGCGACCCGGTCAGCAGTGTTACTTTCAGAGGATGGCTGAGGTCGTCGGGGCCGGCAGCGATCAGGGTGCAACCCCCGCGGCGTCTGCGGGCTCGGCGCAGAGCGAGCCGAACCGGTGGGCGGTCCTGGCCCTGCTCAGCGTGGCGCAGCTGATGGTCGTGCTCGACGCGACGATCGTGACCATCGCAATTCCCTCAGCTCAGCAGGCGCTGCACTTCTCGACCGACAGCCGGCAGTGGATCGTCACCGCGTACGCGTTGGCCTTCGGCAGCCTCCTGCTGCTGGGTGGCAAGCTCGGCGACCTGTTCGGGCGCAAGTGGACCCTGATCATCGGCCTCGTCGGGTTCTCGGTCGCCTCGGCGATCGGCGGTCTCGCGCAGTCGTTCGGGGTGCTCGTGACCGCCCGCACGCTCCAGGGCGCGTTCGGCGCGCTGCTCGCGCCGTCGGCGCTGGGGTTGCTGACCGTGACGTTCGAGGGATCTCCCGACCGGCCGACAGCATTCGGGATCTTCGGCGCGATCGCCGGCGGCGGCGCCTCGCTCGGACTGATCCTCGGCGGTGCGCTCACGCAGCTGCTGTCCTGGCGCTGGTGCCTGTACGTGAACCTCGTGATCGCCGTGCCGACGACGATCGTGGCGTTGCGCTTGCTGGTCAATTCGCGCGCCCCGAATCGTGAGCCGATCGACATACCGGGCGTTCTCACCTCGGCGCTCGGCCTGTTCGCGCTGGTCTACGGGTTCTCCAACGCGGAGACCCACTCCTGGGGCGCCACCGCGACGGTCGTGGCGCTCATCGCCAGCCCCGTGCTGCTGACGGCGTTCGTGCTCATCGAGCGCCGAGCCGAGCATCCGCTGCTGCCCCTGCACATCATCTGGGACCGCGCCCGCGGCGGCTCGTACTCCGCGCTGTTCCTTGCGGGCGCCGGCATCTTCGCGGTGTTCCTGTTCCTGACCTACTTCCTGCAGCAGCAGCTCGGGCTGTCGCCGATCACCACCGGACTCGCGTTCCTCCCCCTGACAGGCGTGCTCGTCGTCACCTCGACGACCGTGCAGACCCGCGTGATCTCGCGCACCGGGGTCAAGCCGCTCGTGCTCGCCGGCATGGCACTCGGGGCTCTCGGGATGTTCCTGTTCACCCGCCTGACGCCCAGCTCGGGCTACGCCGGCAACGTGCTTCCCGGGCTGCTGGTGCTCGGTGTCGCGCTGGGATGCATCTTCGCGCCGGCGTTCTCGACGGCGACCCTGGGCGTCGAAGGACGCGAGGCAGGCGTCGCCTCGGCGATGGTCAACACCGCGCAGCAGATCGGCGGCTCGGTCGGCACGGCCCTGCTGAGCACGATCTTCGCCAGCGCCGTCTCGAGCTACGCCGCCGGGCACCTGCATACCGCCGACCTCGCCAACGCCGCGGCCGTTCACGGCTACACGACCGCGTTCTGGTGGTCGGTCGGGATCTTCGCCGTCGGCTTCTTCGTCGCTCTCCTAGTGTTTCCCGGCCGCGCCCGGCCTCGCGTGCCCACGCTCAGGGCCGCGCTCGCCCGCTTCGCGATCGGCAACTGCCACCACTTCGAGGCCAAGGACGGCGGCCGCGACGCGGTTGGCGCTACGACGGGTGCTGGGGGGCGATGAGCACCGGCCGCTTGGTGTGCGCCGCGAGTGCGTGGCTGACGCTGCCGAGCACCGCGCTGCCGATGGCGCCGCGACCGCGCTGGCCGCAGACAACGAGTCCGGCGTCGATCTCCTGAGCGACTTCGTCGATCGTCTTGGCGACGGATTCGTTGGCCTGTGCGATTCGTGCTGAGGCGTTGTAACCGCGGTCGCGGGCACCCGCGGCGCCCTCCTCCGCGATCTGCTGCGCCCTCGCTGCCTCCTGCTCGTCGATTTCGCCCTCATTCGGTATGGCGACGACGAAGGAGCCGGCCTGGGCCAGCTGCACGGCCGCCGGCTTCCACACAACCAACACCACGGCGTCGGCGGGCTTGATCAACTCGACCGCGGCGCTCAACGCCGTCTTGGAGCCCTCAGAGCCGTCGTAACAGAACAACACCGGCTTGTCCACCGCGCCTCCTTCTCGCAAGCATCACGCTGTACTGCGTCAGGCTACTTCGTGTCCCGCTCCGGGACGTCGCGGGGGCGGAAGCGCAGAATCGTCGCGTCGCCCGAGCGCGTGCTGTTGATCGGCTCCAGGTCGATCCTGGGCAGCCCCGGGGCGGAGAACGGGATGCCGTCGCCGAGCAGCACCGGAAGCACATACACGAGGATCTCGTCGACGAGCCCGCGCCGGAGGGCCTGGCCGGCGACGTCGGCGCCGAGGATCTCGAGGTTCTTGGCGCCCGCAGCCAGGCGGGCCGTCGCGACCGCTTCCGCGATGTCGCCGCTCAGGTAGGTGATCCCCGGCGCCGGCGGGTCCGGCGGCCTGTGGGTGAGCACGAACACGGGCCCGGAGAAGGGATAGTCCACGCTGCCGGGCTTTTCGGCCTGCATCCGGTCCCCCACGTCGGAGGTCCGCCGGCCGACCAGCATCGCGCCGGTGGCCGCGGCGATCTCCCGGAAGTCGTCCTCATCGACGAAGTCGGCGAGCGGGCGAGAAGCGCCCCAGTCCATCGCGTGGCCGGGGGCCGCGATGAAGCCGTCGAGCGACATCGCCCTGTTCACGACCACCTTGCCCTCTGCGGTGTTCGGATCGCCCATGTTCGCCGCCGCCCTAGCCGGCCCACCAGTCGCGCGTGCCTTCGACGTCCTCGCGCGGAGCGTCGCCGAGGTGGGGCGCGCCGATGACGATCATCTCGAGACCCGCCGGCCCGGCCTCGTAGCCTCGCCACGTACCGGGTGCGACGCGCACCGCGTCCCACTCCTCGAGCTCGACGATCTCCTCGTCGAGCTTCATCCGGCCGCCGCCGCGCACGACCACGTACACCTCCTCCTGCTTTTTGTGCGTGTGGCCGTACGGAAACCGATAGCCGGGCGGCACGCGCTGGTAGCTCAAGCCTGACTGTTCGAGCTCGAGCGCCTGGGTCGCCATGCGGAACTCGAGGTCGGGCGCGCCGTCGAACCGTGAACCGACGTCCTGCAGGTCCTTCTTGAGGTTCCTGCGCGTGAACGGCACGGTGGCAATCCTACGGCGGCCCGGCCCCGTTGACTGGCCCGCGCCTCGCTGTTAGCTTGGACAAAAAGGGGGGATGGGGGATGTTCGGTCTTTCTCGGATTCCGCGTCCGACGCCGGCGATGGTTGTCGCGTTCGTGGCGCTCTTTGTTGCGGTGACCGGCTTCGCCGTCGGCGCGATCCCGAATCACAAGGGCGTGATCAGTGCGTGCTACAAGGCGAAGACGGGTGCTCTCAGCGTGCTCAAAGGCCACAAGTGCCCGAAGGGCTCACGGTCGCTGTCCTGGAACCAGCGCGGCGTGAGCGGCGTGACAGGCGCCACCGGCGCAAAAGGCACGGCCGGGGCGCAGGGCGTCCAGGGCGCGAAAGGCGAAGCCGGCACCGCGGTCGCCTATGCCCGCGTGGCGGAAAACGGAAGCCTCGAGCCGGGAGACAGCGGCAGGCAGAACAAGAACGTCGCGCAGGTCGACGTCGAGCACCCTGAAGCGGGGATCTACTGCTTCGGCGGGCTCGCGTTCGGCGTGGCAAGCGCGATGGTCTCGCCGGACAGCGCCGGCCAGGCCGAACAGGACGCGACCACCACCGTTGCGGTTCAGCGCGGCGTCACCCTCGGCAAATGCGACGCGGGGCATCAGCAGGCGCGCGTCACGACGCTCGTCGGTCCAACAGCCGCAGACCACCGCTTCCAGATCTGGTTCGAGGCAACCGGCGGGGCGCAGATAGCGCCGGGACCGGGCGGCGACTAACCAGGAAAGCAAGGCCCCGTCGGTCCCTGCATCGGATCGGCGGGGCTCGACCTACCGCCGCGGGGGTAGGATCCGGTCGGTAGATCTCCTGGGGGAGGCGCCTTGGGCCGAAGCCGATATGCGGTGCTGACCGCGATGATCTTCGCGGTCGCGATGATGTCGATCGACCAGACGATCGTGTCGATCGCGGCGCCCACGATCCAGCGCGATCTGCGGCTGACATCGACCGGCCTGCAGTGCGTCATCAACAGCTATCTGCTGGCGCTTGCGGCGCTGTTCGCGCTCGGGGGGAAGCTCGGGGACGTCCTCGGGCACCGCCGGGTCGTGCTCATCGGCACGGTCGGCTTCGCGCTCGCCTCGGTGCTGTGTGGCGCAACGCCCACCGGCGGGGCCGCCCAGGCGTGGCTGATCGTCTCGCGCCTGCTCCAGGGTGCCTTCGGCGCCCTGCTGTTCCCGGCCGCGCTCGCGATCGTCTTCAACGCCTTCGCGGCGGGCGAACGGGGCAAGGCGCTGGCGCTCTTCTTCGGGATCAGCGGTGCGCTGACGTCGATCGGACCGATCGCCGGCAGCTTCCTGCTGCCGTGGACGTGGCGCGCGATCTTCTTCATCAACGTCCCTGTGGCGCTCATCGCGCTGTACCTGACCTGGCGGGCGCGGCCCGCCGACACCCGCAGGCCGACGCCGATCGACGTTCGCGGCGCGATCCTCGTGTCGGGGGGCATGAGCTTGACTGTCCTGGCGCTGCAGCAGTCGGCGAACTGGGGCTGGGGCTCCGTTGCCACGTGGGTGTGTCTGGCGGCGGGCCTCGTGCTGCTCGCGGTGTTCGTCCGCTTCGAGCTGCGAGTACCCAGCCCGCTCATCGACGTGCGGATCTTCTCCCACAGCGGGTTCACGGCGGACAACGTCGTCATGGGCCTCGCTTACGCCTGCTTCCTGCCGCTGTTCTTCTTCGCGTCGGTGTACGCCCAGGTCGTACTCGGCTACACCGCCGGCAAAACCGGGCTTTACATCCTCGTGATCTTCATCGGCTTCGCGGCCGCGACGCAGGTCGGCGGGCGGATGCTCGACCGGCGCGGCGCGCGCCAGGCGGCCGTCCTCGGGGGCGCGCTCGGCGCCGTCGGCTTCTACCTCTGGGCCGAACATCTCCACGACACGCTCGGCACGCAGTGGCCATGGATCATCCTCGCCGCTGCAGGGATCGGCTTCGTGCTCACGCCCGTGACGACTGATGCTGTCAACCGCGCTCCGCGCGGCAGCTACGGCGAGGTGACCGGCGTGACGCAGACCGTGCGCTACTTCGCGGCCAGCCTCAGCCTCGCCGTGCTCGGCAGCGTGCTGATCCACCAGACGCGCTCGCATGCGACGGCCTCGCTGGCCCAACTGCATGTCCCAGCGGCGACCGCGGCGAAGATCGTGGCGTCGATCAACACGGGCGTCGGTACTGCACCGCCGCCTCACGACGTGCGCTCGCTGGCTTTCGTCGCGATCCAGGGCGACTTCGCTGACGCGGTACGGATCGTCTACCTGGCGATGGCCGGCATCATGGCTGTCGCGTCCCTCGTCGCGGTGCGCCGTATGGAACGCGGGATCCCCGTGGAGGTCACCGCCGCGAGGGAGAGCGAGATGCCGGTCGCGACGGCGTCGTGAGTCGCCCCGGAGGTGGTTTCAGTCGCGCCCGAACCAGCGCGACCGCCGGACCGCGCCGAACTGCTCCTTCTCGGCGGCGAACTCGAGCGAAGGGTCCTGGCGCCGCGCCGCCGGGGCCTCGCCGCGAAGGAAGTTGACCTCCACCTTGCTGACGAGGCCGCCGCCGAACTCGGCGTAGCAGACGCCTGAGCCCTCGTAGGGGGCGGGCGGCTCGCTGCCGGCGATCGTCGCGGCGATGTCCTCGGCGACCACGCGCGCGGCCGCCTCGGCGAAGATCCCCGCCTTGGGCACGGTGCGCGCGCCGGTGCAGACGTCGCCCAGGGCGTACACGCCCGGGAACGGGGTCCTGAGGTTGGACTGGTCGACGGGCACCCAGTTGTTCTCGACGAGCCCCGAGCCGGCGAGCGCGGCGGGCGCGCGATGCACCGGGATGCCGACGAACAGGTCGTAGGACAGCTCCTCGCCGCTCGCGAGCCGAGCGGTGCGCGTCCCCGGGTCGATCGCGGTGACGAGCTGCTCGGCGAGTTCCGTGACGCCGCGCTCGGCGAGCCCGTCACGGAACATCTGCGAGACCTCGCCGGTGACGGGGACCGGGCGGGCCATCGGGAACGTCGTCGTCATCTCGACCGCGTCCCGGATGCCCCGCTGCTTGAAGTGCTCGTGGATCAGGAACGAGCCCTCGAACGGCGCGGGCGGGCACTTGAACGGCTGGCCGAGGATCGAGACGAGCACGCTGCCGCCCTCGAAGTCGGCGAGTGCGTCGCGCAGACGTTCGGCGCCGGCGAGCGTGTAGTACTCGTGCCCGCCCTGCTCGAAGCCCGGCGTGGCGGCGAGATCGTAGTCGGCGCCGAGCGCCACGACGACGAAGTCCGCGTCGTGGGAGCCGGCATCGGTCGTCACGCGGCGCGCGACTGGATCGACAGCGGTGACGGTCTCCTGGCGGAACTCGACGCGGTCCTTCTCGAAGTCGGAGTAGGGGAGGCGGATCTCCTGGGCCGACTGGCGGCCGAGCATGACCTCGAGCTTGGAGAAGCCGAAGAAGAACGAGTCGTCGCGGTCGATCAGGGTGACGTGGACGTCGTCCGCACCGGCCTCCGAGAGCCGCGTCGCCAGCTCCATTCCGCCGAACCCGGCGCCGAGGATCAAGACGTGCTTGCTCACCGGCGGCAGATTACTTCGCCGCCGCGAGGCGGGCCGGGCAGCGCGCGCACAACGCGTCTTGTTCGCTCATGCTGGGGTCGCGTCGCCCGCCGTGGCGACGATCTCTCGAAGCGCCCGGACGTGCGCCTGGAACGCCTCCTGGCCCTGCTGCGTCAGCTTCACGTGCACCCGGCGGCGGTGATTGCTCAGCAACCTCTCGATCGCCACGTAGCCCGCTGCCTCGAGCGTGGAGAGTTGCTTGGAGAGCGCCGATTCGGAAAGGCCGAGCTCGTCGCGGATGAACGCGAAGTCCATCCAGTCGGCCGCCGCCAGCAGCGCCACGATCGACAGACGGGTGCTCTGGTGGATCAGCTCGTCGAAGCCCTCGGCGCTCACCCGCTGCGCTCCCGCAGCCACGGCGAGGCGAGCAGCCTCGGCCCGCCGAGCAGGATCACGGTTGCGACGAGGATGCTTGCGATGATCGAAGGGTCGCGTGCGCCGTCGGCGTACAGGGCGAACCCTGCTCCGACCGTCACGAGCCCGAGTGCGGCGACCGCCAGCACGACGACCACCGCCGTCCGCCTGCCGGCCAGCTCGGCCTTGACGCTCAGCTGTTGCGTGCGGTGGCGACCGCTCGCAACGCGCGGCACGACGTTGGCGTGTACGGCTCCGAAGATCAGGGTGGCAGCGGCCGCTGCCCACGCCGGTCCGACGTCGGACACGACGCCGACCGCGATCCAGCCGAGGGCCAATCCCCACCAGTACCAGCCCGGCAGGCCGATCTCCTCGACTACTCGCCTGCGGCGCCGGTCCACGGTGACCAGCGCCGCCTCGGCCTCCTCATGTGTGATCGTGTGTTCCATCGGTCCTCACTTTCCTGTCGGGAAAGCAAGGTACACTTTCCTGCCGGGCAAGTCAAGTCAGCGCAGCCCCGCGAAGGCTGAGCGAAGCTCGGCCGAGAACAGCTCCGGCTCCTCCCAGGCGGCGAAGTGCCCGCCTTTGTCGACTTCGTCGAAGTAGGTGAGGCTCGGGTATGCCTTCTCGACCCAGCTGCGCGGCGCGCGGAAGATCTCGCCGGGGAACGTGGTGTAGCCGACCGGGATCGTGACAGGCGGCGGGGCCTGGCCGGCCGCGCGGGCCGTCGCCTGTCCGCCCTCCCAGTACGAGCGCGCTGCCGAGGTCCCCGTCCCCGTCAGCCAGTAGAGGGTGATGTTGTCGAGGATGTGATCGCGCGTGAGGTTCCCAGCCGGTTGGCCGTCGACGAACGCGCGGGCGATCTTGTAGTAGCTGTCGGTGTCGTGGTCGAGGATCCAGGCCGCGAGGGCGACCGGTGAATCGAGCAGCGCGTAGCCGATCGTCTGCGGCCGGGTCGCCTGCTCGAGGAAGTAGCCGAAACCGGTGGCGTGGAACGCGGCCAGCGCGCCGGCGGCGGCGCGCTCCTGCTCGGTTTCGGTTGGGAACGCGGCGGTGCTTCCCAGCGCCGGGACCAGCAGGTTCGTGTGGATCCCGATCAGCCCGTCCGGCGCCTGCCTGCCCATCGCATCGGTTACCGCTGCGCCCTGGTCGCCACCCTGGGCCACGTAGCGGGTGTAGCCGAGGCGGCGCATCAGCTCTGCCCATGCCTGCGCGACGCGGGCGGAGGACCACCCGAGCTCGGTCGGCTCGGCCGAGAAGCCGTAACCGGCGATCGACGGCAGGACCAAGTGGAAGGCATCCTCCGCGCGCCCGCCGTGCGCGGTCGGATCCGTGAGCGGCCCGACGACCTCGAGCAGCTCGATCACCGATCCCGGCCACCCGTGCGTGACGATCAGCGGCAGCGCGTCCTCGTGCGGCGAGGACACGTGGATGAAGTGGATCTCCTCGCCGTCGATCTCGGTCTTGAACTGCGGCAGCTCGTTCAGGCGCGACTCGCACCGGCGCCAGTCGTAGTCCGTCGCCCAGTAGCGCGCGAGCGCCTGGAGTGCAGCGAGCTGCACGCCCTGGGAGCGGTCGTCTACGAGCTCTTTGCTGGGCCAGCGGACCGCGGCGATGCGCCGTTTCAGGTCATCCAGGGCCTCCTGCGGGAACTCGACGTGGAAGGGGCGGACCGCGGTGGCGCCCGCCTGCTCGGTCGTGACGGACATCTGAGCCTCCTTGGGTTGGTGGGGGAGACAAGCCTCCCCGCCGGAGGGCCGCATCGCGCCAGTGAGCACCCTGGTCTTCGCGCCCGCATCGCTTCGCCCGGCGCGACGGCGATCCTCTGAATCAGGTGACGCGCCGAACCTAGGCGGCCGCCGCGGCGTACTCCGCGTCGGTCACGGGGGCGCCCCACGTCACCGGGGCGCCGCTCTCATCGACCTCCTGGATCGCCAGGTGCGTCATGAAGCGCTGCAGCGTCGCGCCGTGCCAGTGCTCCTCGCCGGGCTCGAAGTACATGCGGTCCCCAGGGCCGAGCCGCTCGACTGTCCCGTCTCGGTTCGAGCACAGGCATAAACCCTCGATCACGTACATCGTCTGGCCGAGCGGGTGCGTGTGCCACGCGGTGCGGGCACCCGGCGCGAAATGGACCAGCGAAGCGACGACACGGGACGGCGGCTGCGGCGCGGCGACCGCATCGATCAGCACCGCGCCCGTGAACCAATCGCTCGGTCCCGGCGTGCTCGTCGCCTGTGTGTTGCGTGTCAGCTGCATCGGTCCTCCTCCCGCCGTCGGTGAACGCGACCCCCAGCCGCTCGCAGCCCGCGCTTGCCTCCAGGCTACGGGACCTGCGCATCGCGGGCCGCCGTGTGATTGGCTGGCGCGCTCTGCGCTTGCGAGAAGCCGACAGCCGCATCGGAGCTCTGACGCCGAGACGGATGTGCCGGGCGCTCCCGGCTGCGCTCGCGGTGCTCGCCCTGCTGCCCGCGGGGATCGCCGCCGGGCACCCACGGCGCCCGCAACCGGCGGCCGCCGGCGCCCTCCTGCTCGGCTTGAACGCAGGCTACTGGGGCCCGTCGGAACCGCGCGATCTGCGGCGGGTCGGCACCGTCGTCCGCCTGAGCAACCCGCCGCGCCTGGCGCGCTGGGAACGGGCCGGGCTGCGGGTGATCGCCGACTTCTCGGGTCCCTACTCGCGCTCGGGCGTCAGCGGGCTGGATCACACCGCCTACGTGGAACGCGTGGTCGCGTTCGTGAGGCAGAACCCGCACGTCTACGCGATCGAGGTCCTCAACGAGCCCGGCGGGAGCTGGTTCTGGGGACGGGAAGCCGAGAGCGAAGCCAACCGCGAAAGCTACGCGCAGTTGCTGATCGAAGTTCACGAAGCGCTCGTCGCGAGCTTCGGCGCGCGCCGGCCGCTGGAGCTCGCCTCATGGGACGGCGGGCACGATTCCTCGGACGCCTGGGGCGAAGCGTGGTCGCGCAACGCCGCGGCGCTTGCGGACGTCGACGGGGTGACCAACCATCCCTATGGGGGACAGGGCGAGCGCTCGACGGCGATCCTTGGCCACCGCGAGCTTGTCGAACGGACAGAGGCTGTCTCGCACAAGCCGATCTACATCACCGAGGTGGGTTTCCCGACGGGCCACAACTTCGACGACAGCCTGCTCTACAGCGAAGCCGAACAGGCCTTCGCGATCGCCTCGTTCGCGCAGTGGGCCCGGCAGACAGGCTACATCGCGGCGGTCACGTTCTATGGGTACCGCGACGCGCGGGAAGGGGGCGGCTACGGGGTCGAGACCCACCGCGGACGGCGCAAGGCGGCGTATGGGGTGCTCGAGCTCCTGCGCCGCGCTTTGAGCTAGGAGCGCGGGGGAACCAGGCGGTCGAGCAGCGTTTCGACTGCTTGCTCCGCGGCTTGGCCCGCGCTCGCCTGGTCCCTCGCGTTGGCGACGAACAGCGCCGCCTCGGTCAGCACCGCACACAGCATGTACGCCATGAACTGCTCCTGGCCGGCCGGCACGCGCCCTTCCTTGGCGAGGCTCGCGAAGCTGGCCCGCAGGCCGCCGAGCCAGTAGCGCTCGTCGAGCTCGCGCCAGCGGGCCCAGCCGACAACGGCCTGCGGATCGAGCAGGTAGATGCGCTGCACCTCGGGCTCGCGCGCCATGTCCATCCACGACCGGGCCCCGGCGCGCAGGCTCTCGAGCGCGTCCGCGCCGCCGCGCGCATCCTGCGAGGCGCGGGCGGCGAGCTCGGCCACGACTTTCTCGAGCACCGCGTCGAACAGGGCCGACTTGCTGGGGAAGTGGTGGTACAGGGCGCCGCGCGTCACCCCGGAGGCGCCAAGAACCGCCTCGACCGAGGTGTGCTCGTAGCCGTCCTGGCCGAACAGCCTGCGTGCGGCACCGAGCAGGCGCTCGCGAGTCGCTTCTCCACGGGTGACGCGTCCGTCCGCCATGCCCCGATTGTAAACCGACTGACGGTCTGGTAGTTTGGCCCCGCGGCAGGCGGGTTGCACGCGAGCGCAGGTGACGGCGAAAGGGGAGGGGGATGAAGGTCGAGATGCTGAACGGGGGCTGGATCTCCTCCTCGGCGGCCATCTGGCGCCAGGGGGAGGACCCGGAGGAGCGCATCCGCTTCCCGGTCCCGGCCTACCTGATCGAGACCGACACCGAGCGGATCCTCGTAGACACGGGCCTGCACCCGCAGGCCGCGCGGGACGTCGCCGGCCACTACGGCCCGCAGGCGGCGATCATGCAGCTCGAGCAGGAGCAGGACGTCGCCTCGCAGATAGACGCGAGCTCGCTGACGAAGATCGTGCTCACGCATCTGCACTTCGATCATGCCGGTGGCCTCGCGCTGCTGCCGCCCTCGATCCCGATCGTGGTCCAGCGGCGCGAGTGGACCGGCGGCCAGAACGAGGCGACGGTGCGTCGCAACTTCTTCTACCCGCGCGACTACGCGCTCGAGGACCGACGTATCGAGCTCGTCGACGGTGACCATGACCTGCTCGGCGACGGCTCGGTCCAGCTTCTGCTCACGCCGGGCCACACGCCCGGGCACCAGTCGGTCCGCCTCGGCGATGTCGTGCTCGGAGTCGACGTCGCCCACTTCGCGGCGACACTCGACGACCTTCGCTTCCCTTCCTTCGCCGACGACTTCGAGGCACAGGCCTCCTCCGCCGTCCGGCTGCGCGCGATGCGCGATGACGGCGTGACCGTGATCCCCGGGCACGATCCCGACGTGCTGCGCCCGGGCCCCGTCGCCCTCGCCTGAGCCGTCCGCCTCACGCTGGGCACGCGAACCGCGGCGCGGGGGGTTGCGCGCGCGCGACTCATCCCCTATATTCAACTACCTAGTTGATAAACTAGACAGATGAAAACGATGGCGACCGATCAGCTCAGCACCACGTTCTCTGCCCTCGCCGACCCGACCCGGCGCGCGATCCTCGCGCGCCTGGCCGACGAGGGCGAGGTCACGGTGAACGAGCTGGCGGAGCCCTTCCCGCTCAGCCTGCAGGCGGTCTCCAAGCACCTCAAGGTGCTCGAGCGCGCCGGCCTGATCACCCGCGGACGGACCGCGCAGCTGCGTCCGTCCCGCCTCGAGGGGGCGCCGCTGCAGGCGGCGGCCGAATACCTCGAGCAGTACCGCGAGATCTGGGAGGGGCGCCTCGATCGCCTCGCGACTCATCTGCGCGAGATCCACAGAAAGGCGGACGACGATGGCTGATCCTCAGCAGACGATGGTCGAGCACACGATCGTGATCGAGCGGGAGTTCGACGCTCCCCGCGAGCTCGTTTGGCAGGTGTGGACGGACCCCGACGAGGTCACGAAGTGGTGGGGCCCCGAGCACTTCACCACGCCCCGGGAGAAAATCGAGTTCGACCTCAAACCGGGAGGGGTGTGCCGCATGACGATGGTCGGCCCGGACGGCACCGAGTACCCCGACGACGGCCACTTCATCGTGGTCGAACCGCCTCAGCGCCTGTCCTTCGGCGAGGAGTCGACCCAGCACCCGATGATCGAGTCGGGCGAGACGACGGTCGAGTTCATCGACCTGGGCGATGAGAAGACCAGGGTCGTCGTGACCCAGCACCTGGTTGCCGCGCCGGAGCTTCCAGAGATGGCGAAAGCCGGCTGGAACAGCCAGCTCGACAAGCTCGTCGCCCTGCTGCGCGAGCGCACCGCCTGATCGCAGCCGCGGAGCGCGCCGCGGGCGTATCTTGTCCGGGCCGATGAGCGTCCAGGACCAGAGCGCCGCGGTGCGCGACGCGCGAGCGGCGGACGCCGCCGCGTGCGCCGCCGTTTACGCGCCCTACGTCCGCGACACGGCGATCAGCTTCGAGCTCGAGGCACCGGACGCCGCCGAGATGGGACGCCGTATCGAGGCGGCCTTCGAGAGCCACGCGTGGCTCGTGCTGGAGCACGGCGGCGATGTCGTCGGGTACGCCTACGGTGCGCGCCTGCACTCGCGCCCGGCATACCGGTGGTCCTGTGAGGTCAGCGTGTACGTCGAGACGGGCCGGCGCCGGACGGGCGCTGGGCGCGCCCTCTACGAGGCGCTGTTCGAACGTCTTGCCGCCCGCGGCTTTCGCAACGTCATCGCCGGCATGACCGTCCCGAATGAGGCGAGCGCCGGGCTGCACCGCTCGATGGGCTTCCGCCCGATCGGCACCTACCGCAACATCGGCTACAAGCTAGGCCGCTGGCACGACGTCGCCTACTTCCAGCGGGAGATCGGCGACCCGGGACACCCGCCGGCCGAGCCGCACTGACCCGGGGCTAGCCCTTGGCGCCCTCTCCGAGCACCGCCCTCACCGCCACGGGCAGGCGCTCGCGCCGCGCGGGGGTGCGGGCGCCCGAGAGGAGCTGGCGGTGCGCAAAGCCGTGCGGCATGTCGACCAGCGCCAGGAGCACGAGGTCGCGGGTGCGGCGGTCGGCGCGGCCGTAGAGCGCCCGCGCGAGGCTCGCCATCAGCGTTTCGACGCGCTCGTTGACGGTCTCCAGCTCCGCGCGCAGCTCGCCGAGCTCCATCGCGAGCAGCTCTGCGCGCCCGAGGCTGTCGAGCAGGAGCGTGTCGTCGGGGTCTTCGAGGCAGTGGTCGTACATCGCGAGCGCGACCGCCTCGGCGCTCGCGAGCGGCTGCTCGAGCGACACGGGGACCGCGAGCGCGCGCTCCTGCGAGCGCCGCGCGGCACGCAGCCATGTGTGCGCGAGCAGCTCGGCGAGCGAGTTGAAGCGGTGGTAGATCGAGCCGACCGGCACGCCTGCGGCGCGCGAGATGGCCTCGACGGTGGCGCCGCGAACGCCGCGCGTCACGACGACCTCGCGGGCGGAGTCCAGAATCGCGTCGGTGGAGAAGACCTGGCGAGGCAAGGCAATGTAGAGTATATGTTCTAGAGCGAATGTTCTAAAGCAAAGGAGATGAGCGATGCCGTCGCTACGCCGTCAAGAGGATCTGTTCGTGCTCGACCTGGGGGAGGGCCACAACCGTTTCAACGGGGATTTCGTCGAGTCGCTCGAGGCCTGCCTCGACGAGGTCGAAGCGGCCGCGCCGTGCGCGCTCGTGACCACGGCGCGGGGCAAGGTCTTCTCGAGCGGGCTGGACCTCGAGTGGATGGCGGCGCAAGGCGAGAGAGCGATGGACCATCTCGTGCGGGTGCACGAGCTGCTCGCGCGCGTGCTGGAGATCGGCGTGCCGACGGTCGCGGCGCTCCAGGGGCACACCTACGCCGCGGGCGCGATGCTCGCGCTTGCCCACGACGAGCGGGTGATGCGCGATGACCGCGGCTGGTTCTGCCTGCCAGAGGTGGACCTGGGGATCGCGTTCACGCCCGGGATGACCGAGCTGATCGCCTCGCGCCTTCCGCTTCCGGCTGCCCACGAGGCGATCGTGCTCGGCCGCCGCTACGGCGGCGCGGAGGCCGCCGAAGCCGGGGTCGTCACCGAGGCTGTCGCCGAGGAGCTCGTGCTGAGCCGCGCGTGCGAGCGGGCGGCGGCGTTGGCGGGTAAGGATCCTTCGACGATGCAGACGATCAAGCAGCGCCTCTACGCACCGGTGCTCGCGTCGCTGCGCGCCCCGCTCGGGGCCGTGAGCGTGCCCGCGCCGGTCTGATGAGCACCGCCGCGCTGACGCGCTGCCCCGGGGTGGTCCGCCACTGGGGCTCCACGCCCGCCGAGCGAGCCGAGCGCTTCCCGTGCGACCGGCTCGCGCCGCGGGCGCCGATGCGCCTGTACCGCGCGGTCGACGTGCGGGCGCCGGCCCCGAGCGTGTTCAGGTGGCTCTGCCAGCTGCGCGCCGCCCCGTACAGCTACGACCTGATCGACAACGGCGGCCACCGCAGCCCGCAGGCGCTGACACCGGGGCTCGAGCAGCTCGAGATCGGCCAGCGCTTCATGCGGATCTTCCGGCTTGCCGAGTTCGAGCCCGGCCGCTCGATCACCGTGCTCTCGCGCGGCACCCTCTTCGGCGAGGTCGCGGTCACGTATCGGGTGCGCGAGACCGGCGCCGGCGGATCGCGCCTCGTCGCGAAGCTTCTGATCACGCCGCCGGCGGGTCCGCTCGGAGGCCCGCCCGCGCGGGGCCTACTCGCCGCGGGCGATCTCGTGATGATGCGCCGCCAGCTACTGAACCTCGCGGCGCTGGCCGAACACGAGGCGCGCGGCGCCCGCGCGGGCTAGCGTGGCCGCCGTGTCGGCGTCCGCGACGCGCGGCGGTCCCCGGCGTGAGCGCTGGGACGCGATCGTCGTCGGCGGCGGCCACAACGGCCTCGTCGCCGCCGCTTACCTGGCGCGCGCCGGGCGCTCCTGCCTGCTGATCGAGCGCAGCCCGGCGCTCGGCGGCGCGGCGGTCTCCGAGCCCCTCTTCGACGGCATCCCCGCGCGCCTGTCGCGCTACGCCTACCTTCTCAGCCTGCTGCCGGAGCTGATCGTCGAGGAGCTCGGGCTGGGCCTCCGGCTCGCGCGCCGCGCGGTGTCCTCCTACACGCCCGACCCGCGCACCGGCGGCGCGCGCGGCCTGCTCGTCGACCCCGGCGACGCCGCGGCGACCGAGCGCTCGTTCGCCGCCGTCACCGGCGACCCGCGCGCCGTCGCGGCGTGGCGGGAGCTCTACGAGATGACCCGCCGCGTGGCCGGCGCCGTCTTTCCGACGATGACCGGCCCGCTGCCGAGCCGCGAGCAGCTCCGCGCCGCGGTCGGCGCCGCCGGCTGGGAGCAGATCTTCGAGCGCCCGATCGGCGAGACGCTGCGGGAGCGGCTCGGGGACGAGGTGCTCGCCGGGGTCGCGCTGACCGACGCGCTGATCGGCACCTTCGCCGCCGCGGGTGACGAGGACCTGCGCGCGAACCGCTGCTTCCTCTACCACGTGATCGGCCGCGGCACCGGTGAGTGGCTCGTGCCCATCGGCGGCATGGGAGCGCTGACCGAGGCGCTCGCCGCCGCGGCGGCGAGCGGCGGTGCCGCGCTGCGGACCGGCGTGGAGGCGGTCGCGATCGAGGCCGGCGACGACGGCGCCGAGGTCGTGTGCCGCGAGGCAGGGCGCGAGACGCGTCTCGCCGCGCGGCACGTGCTGTTCGGCGCCGCGCCGCACGAGCTGGCACGCCTCACCCGCAACGGCTCGCGCCACGAAGCGCCACCGGAGGGATCGCAGCTGAAGGTCAACCTCCTGCTGCGACGGCTGCCGCGGCTGCGCGAGGCAGCGATCGCTCCCGAGCGCGCGTTCGCGGGTACGTTCCACGCCAACGAGACCGCCTCGCAGCTGCAGAGCGCATACGAGCGGGCGTCCGCCGGGGAGCTCCCCGACCCGGTTCCGTGCGAGGCGTACTGCCACTCGCTGACCGACCCGTCGATCCTCGCGCCAGGGCTGCGCGCTGCGGGCGCCCAGACACTCACCGTCTTCGCACTGCAGATGCCGTCCCGCCTGTTCGCGGCCGATCCGGACGGCGCTCGCGAGCTCGCGCTCCACGCGACGCTCGCCTCGCTGGACAGCGTGCTTGCCGAGCCGCTCGAGGACTGCCTGATGCTCGACGGCGAAGGGCGTCCATGCGTGGACGTGCACACGCCGCTCGATCTGGAGCACGAGCTGCGCATGCCGGGCGGGCACATCTTCCACCGCGACCTGGCCTGGCCGTTCGCCGAGGAGGTCGAGCACGAGGGACGGTGGGGGGTCGAGACCGAGATCCCGTCAGTGCTGCTGTGCGGGGCGGGTGCGCGGCGCGGCGGCGGCATCAGCGGCATCCCCGGTCGCAACGCGGCGATGGCCGCGCTCGAAGCCCGCTAGAGCACCATCTGCGTGCACGTGAAGCTGGCCGCCAGGTGCTCGTCGATTGGGGAAGTCGGCCGGCGCTCCGTGCCGGCCTTGTACACCCGGACCTGCCAGACGTGCGTGCGCGAGCCGACGTGAAGCGGCTCGCCGACCGCCGTCAGCTCGTCGCCCTCGCCGGCCGAGGTGATGACGTTGATCTTCAGCTCGACGGTCGTGAAGCCGCGGCCTTCGGGCAGGTGGCGCAGCGTGCCCCACGCGGCGACCGTGTCCGCGAATGCGACCCACGCCCCCCCGTGCACGTAGCCCATCGGGTGCAGGTGGCGGCGGTCGACGGACATCCGCCCCCGCACGTGCTCGTCGGTGATCTCGGTGAGCTCGATCCCGAGGTCGCCGGGGAAGGTGCCGGCGAGGCGCTCGACGCTGAGCTGCGGTGTGATCGCCTGGTTGGTCTCGCCCATCGCGCCTGCCCCCTGCTCGGTGGCGGCGGATCCTACCCCGAGCGGCGACGGCCGCGGGCTACGATCGGGCGCCCATGGCCGCTCCCCCCGAGAAAGCGCGCTCCGACGGCCTGCTCGGGCGAACGCCCTCGACGGCGCTCGTCCTCGGCGGGATCGCCTCGGTGCAGTTCGGCGCCGCGCTGGCCGCGACGCTGTTCGACCGTGCGGGGCCTGCGGGCACCGCGCTGCTGCGGCTCGTGTTCGGCTCGCTGGTGCTGCTCGCGGTCTGGCGGCCGCGCCTGACCGGGCGCACGCGCGCCGAGCTCGAGCTTGCCGCCGTCTTCGGGCTCGTCCTGGCCGGGATGAACCTGAGCTTCTACGGCGCGATCGACCGGATCCCGCTCGGCATCGCCGTCGCGCTCGAGTTCGTGGGCCCGCTGACCGTGGCGCTCGCGGGCTCGCGCCGGCGCCTCGACCTGGTGTGGGTCGCGCTGGCGGCCGTCGGGATCGTCGCGCTGACACGCGGCGGCGGCCACGGGCTCGATGCGCTCGGCGTCGCGCTGGCGCTCCTCGCGGGCGCGCTGTGGGGGACCTACATCGTGCTCAATGCGCGCCTCGGCCAGGCATTCGAGGGCGGTACCGGCCTCGCGCTCGCGATGTGCGTCGGCACGGTCGCGGTGGCGCCGCTCGGCATCGTCGAAGGCGCGGGCGGGCTCGTGAGCGGCGAAGCGCTCGCGCTGGGCGCCGCCGTCGGCGTGCTGTCATCGGCGATCCCGTATTCGTTCGAGGTCGAGGCGCTGCGGCGCATCAGGCCCGCGGTGTTCGGCGTGCTGATGAGCCTCGAGCCGGCCGTCGCAGCGCTGGCCGGCCTGATCGTGCTCGGCCAGCGCCTCGGCGGGCGGGTGTTGATCGGGATCGCACTCGTGATCGTCGCGTCGGTCGGGGCCGCGCGATCGGGCCGCGAGGCGGCCGTCACGCTCTAGGCGGCGCGCTGCGGCAGCTGCTGTACAGCCCAGCCGTTGCCGTCCGGGTCGGCGAAGAACACGAAGCGTCCCCACGGGAACTCCTGCACGTCGCTGACCTGCACGCCTTTGGCGCTCAGCTCCCGGTGGGCGGCATCGGCGTCGGCCACGACGAGCTGGAGGCCCTGCGCCGAGCCGGGCGCGGCCTCGGTCAGCCCTTTGCCGATCGCGATCGAGCAGCCGGAGCCTGGGGGCGTGAGCTGGACGAAGCGCGTGTTCTCGTCGACCGTGTGGTCGTGTTCGGCGACGAAGCCTGCGGCCTCGGCGTAGAACGTCTTCGCACGGTCGACGTCGGAGACGGGGACGGTGATCAGCTCGAGCCGGTAGTCCATCGGTCGCTCCTCTCGTTGGGGTGTGCCCACCGTATGGAGGATTCAGGTCAGGTTCTGACCTCGATGTGCGGGAACATGTGCTCGTGGCCGAGACCCCGACAGCCGGGCGCCTGCTCGCACTGCTCTCGCTCCTGCAGGGCCGGCGCGAGTGGCCCGGAACGCTGCTGGCACAGCGCCTCGAGGTCTCGCCGAGGACGGTGCGCCGTGACGTGGAGCGGCTGCGCGCGCTCGGCTACCCGATCGACTCGACGAGCGGTCCTGCCGGCGGCTACTCGCTGACCGCCGGCGCCGCGATGCCGCCGCTGCTGCTCGACGACGAGGAGGCGCTCGCGGTCGCGATCGCGCTTCGCACCGCGGCGCGCTCCGCGGTCGCCGGCATTGAGGAGACCGCGCTGCGCGCGCTCGTCAAGCTCGAGCAGGTGCTGCCCTCGCACCTGCGCCGGCGCGTACAGGCGTTCGGCGCGGCCGAGGTCGTCGGCGGCGCCGGCGCCCCGACCGTCGACGCGGCGGTGCTGACCGTGCTGGGCACGGCCTGCCGCGACGGCGAGCTGCTCCGCTTCGGCTACCGCGGCCGCGACGGCGAGCGCAGCCGCCGGATGGTGGAGCCGCATGCGCTGCTCGCGCACGGCCGGCGCTGGTATCTGCTCGCCTTCGATCCGTCGCGCACCGGCTGGCGCACGTTCCGGGTCGACCGCGTCTCGGGGCCGGCCGGAGCGGGCACGCGCTTCGAGCGGCGCGCGATCCCCGGCGGCGACGCGGCTACCTACCTCACCCGGGCGCTGGCCGGTGTCGTCTACCGGCACGAGGCGCGGGTCCGTTACCTCGTCGGCGCCGGCGAGGTGCGCAGGCGCGTGCCGTTCGGGCGAGGGGAGCTGCGCGAGGAGCCCGGCGGAGGGGCGTGCGTGTATGAGACCAGCGACGACGAGCTCGACTGGCTGGCCTTCAGGATCGTCGCGCCGAACGTCGACTTCGAGCTCCTCGAGGGTTCACCGGAGCTGCGCGCGAGGCTGCGTGCGATGGCGCGGCGCCTGTCGCAGGCGGCGGCTGGCGGACCGCGTCCCGAGCGTGCTCAGGCGGGTGCCGGAAGCAGCCGTTCGACGACGGCGAAGGCCGGGCGCGCGCGCAGCTGATCGCGAATGTCCAGCCGGTAGTCGAGCAGTGCCAGCGACGGCGCGATCATCATGTCCGCGACGTTGGGCTCCGCCGCGCCGATCACGCCGGCAGCGAGATAACCGTCGGCGCGGTCGAGCACGTCTCCCAGCTCCGCGAGCAGCCGTCGCTCTGCGTCCGCGTCCGCGCGGAACGTCGAGCGGGCGGCCAGCTTCGCCGCGAGCTGCCGCTGCGGGGCGTTGCCGGCGAGCAGCGCGCCGAGCCGTCCGCGCCCGCCGCGCTCGGACATCTCGCCGAGGTTGCGCGCGCCCGCGACGAGCACGAGCCGGCGGGCGAACATCTGCAGCGGCTCGTCCGCCCACGCCTCCGCGTCCTCGACGGCGCCGCGGCGCTCGGTGTCCTTCGGGAACAGCGGCGGAGCCGGGACGGTCCGCTCCAGGTATCGCGCGATCTCGCGGTTCCTCTGCACCTTCTCGGAGCCGATGCTCAGCGCCGGGACCGTGCCGAGCCGGTCGAGCATCGCGCTCATGCGAGTCGGCTTGCCGTCGATGAGCCGCATCGGGGCCGGGCTGCCGGGGAAGCCCCGCAGGCGGACGAGCTGCGGGTGCAGGCCGGTAGGCAGCTCGACCGCGCGGTAGCCGATCCCCTTGCGCTCGAGCATCAACTTCGCCGCGGCGCAGGCGTGCGAGCCGGGGATCACGTACAGGGTGGCCGCAGATGTCGCGGCATCCGCGCCCCGCTCGCCGGTGGCAGCCATCGCAGGCAGTATCGCCGACGCCGCGCTAGTCGAGCGGCGTCGTGTACGCGCCGCTCAGACCCCCGTCGACGAGGAACGTCGAGGCGGTCACGAACGAGGACTCCGGGCCGGCCAGGAACAGCGTCGCGGCCGCGATCTCATCGGCCTCCGCGAACCGGCCCATCGGTACGTGCACGAGCCGCCGCGCCGCCTGCTCGGGGTCCTTGGCGTAGAGCTCTTTGAGCAGCGGCGTGTCGACCGGGCCGGGGCAGAGCGCGTTGACGCGGACCCCGCGGCGCGCGAACTCGACGCCCAGCTCGCGCGAGAGCGCGAGCACGCCGCCCTTCGAGGCGGTGTAGGAGATCTGCGAGGTCGCCGCGCCCATCACCGCTACGAACGAGGCGGTGTTGATCACCGAGCCGCGTTCGGGCCCGTCGTTCTCGAGCAGGTGGGGGATGCCGTGCTTGCAGCACAGGAACACGCTGCGCAGGTTCACCGCCTGGACGCGCTCCCACGCGTCGAGTGCCGTGTCGAGCACCGAGCCGTCGTCGGTCGGCGAGATGCCCGCGTTGTTGAACAGCACGTCGACGCGCCCGAAGCGCTCGCGCACCTGGCGGTAGAGGTCGGCGACGAGCTCGTCGCTGGTGAGGTCGATCTGCAGCGCCATGTCGCCCGGGCAGTCGGCGAGCACGTCGACGCCCGCGACCTTCGCGCCCTCGCGCTGGAACAGCGCGACCGTCGCCGCGCCGATGCCGCCCGCGGCCCCGGTCACGACGCAGACGCGCCCGTCGAGTCTTCCGGCCATCGGCTCAGGTCTCCGTCGCGTAGAAGATCGTCTTCACCTCGGTGTAGGCATCGAGGGCGTGCGGGCCGAGCTCGCGCCCGTAGCCGGACTGCTTGAAGCCGCCGAACGGCGTCGCCACGCGCACCGAGCTGTTCGAGTTGATCGAGAGCACGCCGGTCTGCACAGCCCGCGCGACGCGCAGTGCGCGGGCGCCGTCGCGTGTCCAGATCGAGCCGGACAGCCCGTAGATCGTGTCGTTGGCAAGGGCGATCGCCTCCTGCTCGTCGGTGAAGGGGATGACGGCGGCGATCGGACCGAAGACCTCCTCGCGGGCGACGCGGGAGCCCGGGTCGACAGGCGCGAGCACCGTCGGAGCAAACCAGAACCCGGGCCCGTCGGGGGCCGTGCCGCGGAACGCGATCCGCTCGCCGTCGTCGAGGAACGAGGCGACCGCGTCGCGCTGCGAGGCCGAGATCAGCGGGCCCATCTGTGTGTCCTCGCGGAGCGGGTCCCCCACGCGCAGCGCCGTCACGGCGCTCTCGAGCGCGGCCATGAAGGCGTCCATCGCCTCGGCTTGGACGAGGATCCGCGAGCGCGCGCAGCAATCCTGGCCGGCGTTGCCGAACATCGCGAGCGGCGCCGCCGCGGCGGCGGCGTCGAGGTTCGCGTCGGCGAACACGATGTTCGCCGACTTGCCGCCGAGCTCGAGCGTCACGCGCTTGATCGTGGCGGCCGCGCCGGCCGCGATCGAACGTCCGACGTCGGTCGAGCCGGTGAACGCGATCTTGTCGACATGCGGGTGCTCGACGAGGCGCCGCCCGACCGTCGAGCCCGGGCCCACGACGACGTTGACGACGCCCTCGGGCATCCCCGCCTCGGCGGCGAGATCCGCAAAGCGCAGCGCGCTCAGCGGCGTCAGCTCGGCGGGCTTCAGGACGACGGTGTTGCCGGCCGCGAGCGCGGGCGCGAGCTTCCACGAGGCGATCGTCAGGGGGAAGTTCCACGGCGTGATCAGCGCCACGACGCCGACCGGCTCGCGCACCGTGAACGCCTGCCCGCCCGCGACCGGGATCGTGTCCCCGAGCAGGCGCTCAGGCGCGCCGGCGTAGTAGCGGAACGTCTCGACGACCATCGCCATCTCCCCGCGGGCGTCGGCGATCGCCTTGCCGGCGTTGCGGGCCTCGAGTGCCGCCAGCTCCTCGGCGTGGCCGGCAAGGGTCTCCGCGAGATCCCGCAGCAGCGCCGCGCGGTCGCCGGGCGCGAGCGCCCGCCACGCCGGCAGCGCCGCGCGCGCCGCGGCGACGGCGCCGTCTGCCTCCTCGACACCCGCGCGCGGGACCTCCGCCAGCACCGCCTCCGTGGCGGGCTCGAGCACTGTCAGCGACTCGCTCAGCGCCCTACCTCCCGCGCCAGCGGGCCGGCAGAGATCGTCCTGCGCGCAAGTCCTGGACCTACGGCGACTCGGCGATCGCCGGGAGCGCCTGTTCGAAGTCCAGCTCGTCGATCGTCCGGACCGGCCCCTTGAACGTGCGCTTCGCCGACACGAAGTACCAGATCGTCACCCCGGCGATCACGGCGATCGTGACGAGCGGGGCGTAGTTGACGGCGTTCCAGCTGAAGGCGCTTTCCCACGGCACGCCTTCGGGCGTGAACGGCAGCGAGAAGATGATCACGCAGAGCGCGACCCACACCACCGCGATCGGGTTGATCCACTTGTACTTGCGCCCGAGCGTCCAGGAACCGGCCTGGAACGAGTCGCCCTGGCGCCAGCGGAGGAACACGGGGATCGTGTACGCGATGTACAGGCCGATCACGGAGATCGACGTGACGGCGAGGAAGGCCACCGGGGTGCCGAGGTGGTTCGGGAAGTACGCCGGGATCGTGATGACCAGTGCGAACACGACCACGAACAGCACCGACCAGGTCGGCGTGCGGCTCTTGCCGAGCCGGCGCCAGAGGTTGTGGCCGGGGACCGCGCCGTCGCGCGAGAACGCGAACGTCATCCGCGAGGCGCTCGTGACGCAGGCCATGCCGCAGAACAGCTGCCCGATCGTGGAGATCAGCAGCACAGCCTTGGCCGCGGACGAGCTCAGCGCCGTCTCGATGATCGTCACCGCCGGGAAGCCCGCTTTGTAGATTTCGGTTTCGTGCGCGTGCTGGATCGCGAACGTGATCGCGAGCAGGACGATCCAGCCGAAGATGGCCGAGTAGAGGACCGACAGCCAGATGCCGCGCGGGGCCGACTGTTCGGCGCCGTGCGTCTCCTCCGAGACGTGCGCGGAGGCGTCGTAGCCGGTGATCGTGTACATCGTCAGCAGGAAGCCGAGCGGCAGCACGTACAGCCAGAATTTGGCGCCGGTGACCGCGCCACCTGCGAAGCCGGATTCGTTGGCTTTGTGGCTGAAGACGTAGGAGAAGCTCGCGTGGTGGGAGGGGACGGCGAGAAGCAGCACCACGATTGCCAGCACGCCGATGATGTTCCACCAGACCGACACGTTGTAGAGCGCGGTCACGATCGTGCTGCGGAACACGTTGACGAAGAGCGCGAGCAGGAGGATCAGCCCGAAGAGCGCGAAGTTGACGTGCGCCGTGTAGTGCAGGTTCGTGCCCGCCGCGGCCTTGGTGAAGTTGAAGATGAAGTGCACTTCGTAGAGGCCCAGCGTGTACATCAGGAAGGTCGCCGAGACGTAGATCACCGAGGCCGAGACGGCGACGAGGCCGATCAGGTTGAACCAGCCCGTGAACCAGCCCCAGCCGGCGCCCCCCAGTTTCGAGGCCCAGTAGTAGATCCCGCCGGCCGTCGGCATCGCCGAGGCGAGCTCCGACATCGACCACGCGACGAAGAGGATGAGCACGGAGATGATCGGCCACGCGATCGAGATCGCGACCGGGCCGCCGTTCTTCAGCGCCTGCCCGTAGGTGGTGAAGCACCCCGCGAGGATGCAGATGATCGCGAAGGAGATCGCGAAGTTGGAGAAGCCGCTCCAGCGACGGTTCAGCTCCTGCTTGTAGCCAAGGTCGGCGAGCTTCTGCTCGTCGCGTCCCATGCTGCCTTCGGCTGTGCTCATCTGCCCTCCACCCCAGTTCGCTAAAGGTTTGGTCACCCGTCCTTCGTTCGTGACAATACGCTCATACGCGGACGGAAGTCAAGACTGGGATGGGCAAAACCGCCGCTCGTTGCGAGACGCCCTGGCGCCGCCGCCGGCGTCCGGCCTATGCGCTCGGCAGCAGCCCGGCCAGCACGTGCTCGGTGCCCTGCAGGTGCTCGGCCATCACCTTCGCGGCCCGCATCGAGTCGCCCTCGCGCACCGCGGCCAGCAGGCGCCGGTGCTGGGCATTCGAGGACGCCAGCACCTCGGGAGGGTGCGCGATGTAGGAGATCAGATCGGTCATCGCGCCCTGGGCCTCGGTGCTGGCGCGCACGAGACGCGTCGATCCGGTCGCCTCGGCGAGCCCGACGTGCAGGCGGATGTCGGCCTGGCGGTAGGCCGGGAAGTCCTCGATCGCGTCCTCGAGCGCCGTGCAGACTTCGTCGAGCGCCGCCAGCGCCGGCTCCTCGGCGCGCTGGGCGGCCAGCACCGCGACGCCCAGCTCGACCGACAGGCGCTGGTCGCAGATCTCGCGCCATTCCGCGAGCATCCGCTCGGACGGCGGGTCGGCGGGCGGCTGCGGGTCCGACACGAAGGTGCCGCCGCCGCGGCCGCGCGTCGCGAAGACGTGTCCGCTCTGCGTCAGCGCGGTCAACGCCTGGCGCAGCGTCGAGCGGGCGATGCCGAGGCGGGCGCACAGCTCGCGCTCGGCCGGCAACTGCGAGCCGGGCGGCAGCAGGCCGAGCTTGATCGCCGTCCCGAGGCGGTCGACCGTCTCCTCGAAGGCCGTCTGCGAGCGGACCGGCGCGAACAGGGTCGCCGGCTGCGCGACGGTGCCGGCCCCGCCGCCGTGGCCGGCCGCCCCGGCCGTCGCCGCGCCGCTTTGGCTCACAGCCGCTCGAACCCCCTGAAGCGCTCCCAGTCGGTCACGGCCGCGCCGAACGCGGCAAGCTCGACGTCGGCGTTGTTGAGGTAGTGATCGACGACGTCCTGGCCGAAGGCCTCGCGCGCGACCTCGCCGGCGGCGAACAGCTCGCGCGCGTCGCGCAGCGTGCTGGGCACGCGCGGGTGCTCCGTGTCCGCATAGGCGTTGCCCTCGAGCGGCGGCTCGAGCGCCAGCCCGGCATCGACTCCGTGCAGCCCGGAGGCGATGATCGCGCTCAGCGCCAGATACGGGTTGAGGTCGGCGCCGCCGGCGCGGTTCTCGAAGCGCAGCGAGGGCCCATGCCCCACGACGCGCAGCGAGCAGGTGCGGTTGTCGTAACCCCAGGCGACGGTCGTGGGCGCGAAGCTGGCCGCCGCGTAGCGCTTGTAGGAGTTGACGTTCGGGGCCAGCAGAAGCGTCATCTCTCGCAGGCAGGCGAGCTGCCCGGCGAGGAACGACTCGAACAGCTTCTCCTCGCGGGCGAAGACCGGGCCGTCTGCATCGGCCAGCGAGAAGTGGATGTGGCACGAGTTGCCCTCGCGCTCGTCGAACTTGGCCATGAAGCTGATCGCCATCCCCTCCTGTGCGGCGATCTCCTTCGCGCCGTTCTTGAAGATCACGTGCTCGTCGGCCGTACGCAGCGCGTCGGCGTAGCGGAAGTTGATCTCGTGCTGGCCGAAGTTGCACTCGCCCTTGGAGTCCTCGACGACCATCCCCGCCGCCGCCATCGAGTTGCGGATGCGGCGGATCAGCGGCTCGACCCGGGCCGTGCCGAGCAGCGAGTAGTCGACGTTGTAGAGGTTGGCGGGCCGCAGGTCGCGGTAGTGCTTGTGCCACGCCTCCTCGTAGGTGTCCTGGAAGACCATGAACTCCAGCTCGGTCCCCGCATTCGCGCTCCACCCGCGCTCGGCCAGCCGCGCGAGCTGGCGGCGCAGGATCTGTCGCGGCGAGGCGGGCACTTCCGAGGAGTCGAGCCACGCGACGTCGGCGAGGCAGATCGCGGTGCCCTCCTGCCAGGGCACCGGCCGCAGCGTGTCGAGGTCGGGCGCGAGCACCATGTCTCCGTAGCCACGCTCCCACGAGGACATCGCGTACCCGTCCACCGTCGACATGTCCACGTCCACCGCCAGCAGGTAGTTGCAGCCCTCGGCGCCGTGCTCGACGACCTCGGACAGGAAGTGGCTAGCCGTGAGCCGCTTCCCCTGCAGGCGCCCCTGCATGTCGGTCAGCGCCAGGAGCACCGTGTCGACGGTGCCCTGCTCGACCGCCTCTCTCAGCTCCTCCAGGGTCACGCGTGGAGAAGGTACTGGACCTGCACCATTCCTGTAAACGGAAACAGCGCGACGGCGCGCGTCCGCCCGGGCGGCGGGGATCCGCCCGGGCGGCACGACGTCTAGGCCGCGGGCACGGCCACCTCGCCGGCCTGCGCGGCCTCCGAGTGCTCGCGGCTGTCGCGCGAGGAGATCAGCACCACCGTCAGCAGGGCCCCGACGAGCGCGAACCCCGCGCCGACCAAGAACGCGCGCTCGAAACCCTTGGTCAGGGCTTCGGCGTGCGAGTGGCCGCCGGCGGCGAGCAGGTCCTTCGTGCGGCTGTTCGCGACCGTCGCCAGGATCGCCAGGCCGAGCGCGCCGCCGACCTGCTGGGCGGTGTTCACAAGCCCTGACGCGAGTCCTGCCTCGCGCGGACGGGTCCCGGTCACTGCGGCGATGGTCACCGGGACGAACGACAGCCCGAGGCCGATGGCGGCAAGCAGCGAGGGGCCGAGCACATCCGCCGCGAACGACCCGTGGACGCGCACCTGCGAGAACCACAGGAGCCCGCCCGCGACGAACAGCAGGCCGGTGAGCAGCACCGGCTTGAAGCCGAACCGCGTCACCAGCACCGAGGCCGCGCCAGCCGAGAGGATGATCCCCACCGCCAGCGGCAGGTAGGACAGCCCGGCCTTCAGCGCCGAGAAGCCCAGCACCTGCTGCATGTAGAGCGAGACGAAGAAGAACATCGAGAACAGGGACATCCCGATCAGCAGCGCGACGACGTCAGCGCCGCGCAGCGTGCGCAGGCGGAAGATCGAGAACGGCATCAGCGGCGCGCGACGCGTGCGCTCGATCGCGACGAACGCGGCCAGCAGCACGAGCGCGCCGGCGATCTTGCCGAGCGTCGCAGCCGAGCCCCAGCCGGCGTTGACCGCTTCCACGAGCGCGTAGACAAGCAGGGAGAGCCCCGCCGTCACCGTCACCGCCCCGGGGATGTCGAAGTCGCGCGTCTCGACCTCGGCGCGGCTCTCGACAAGGACGCGGGGGGCGGCGAACGCGGCCGCGAGCCCGATCGGGACGTTCACGAACAGGACCCACCGCCAGCTGAGGCCGCTCGTGAGGATGCCGCCCAGCAGCACTCCCGCCGCGCCGCCGGCGCCCGCGACGGCGCCCCATACGCCGAGCGCGCGGTTGCGCTCCGCGCCTTCGGCGAACGTGGTCGTGATGATCGACAGCGCGGCTGGGGACACGATCGCGGCGCCAAGGCCCTGCACGGCGCGCGCGCCGATCAGCCACGCCTCAGACTGCGCGACGCCGCCGAGGAGCGAGGCCAGGGAGAACACCACGAGGCCGATCATGAACATGCGACGGCGTCCCATGAGATCGGCGAGGCGCCCGCCGAGGAGCAGGAAGCCGCCGAAGGTGAGCGTGTAGGCGTTGACGACCCACGAGAGGTCGTTCTCGGAGAAGTGCAGGGCCGTGCCGATCGACGGCAGGGCGATGTTGACGATCGACGCGTCGATCACGACCACGAACTGCGTCACCGCCAGCAGCAGCAGGGCGATGTTCTTGTTGACCTCGTGTCTCGGCTGGGAGTCCATCGCTGCGTCCTTTCGTTGCGCGTACGACATCGAAGCTATTGACGGTCGAGGCCAGTTCCTGTCCTCGATTTGCGGGTTCCACCTCCGAGTGCTGCGGCTTCGTGGAAGGTGAACTCCGTCTCCGCTTATGCGCACGTTATCATACGGAGTTAGGATTCCGTTTCCGGCTCACGTGAGCCGAGGGAGCATGACCGTCACCACAGCCACCAGACCGATGCGCGCCGATGCGCGCCGAAACCGCGAAAGCATCCTCGCGGCCGCGCGCGAGCTGTTCGCCGCGTCGCGCCCCGATGTCCAGATCGACGACGTCGCACGGCTCGCGGGCGTGGGAGTCGGCACGGTCTACCGCCACTTCCCCGACAAGCAGGCCCTGATGGGCGAGCTGGTCCGCGAGCGCTTCGTGCTGTTCAACGAGCGCATGCGTACGGCCGTCGAGGAGGGGGAGGACGAGCCGTTCGAGTCGCTGGCGGAGGCGCTGCGCGACAACGCCGCGTCGGTCGCGGGCGACGCCGCCACTCGCTTCGCGATGATGAGCGGCGGGGAGCGCGTGTTCGAGTACGTGGGGGAGGAGAAGGAGGAGTTCCTGCGCCTGGCGCGGCGGCTCGTCCTGCGCGCGCGACGCTCGGGCGAGCTGAACCCTCGGTTCCAGGCCGCCGACATACCGATGGTGATGTGCGGCGTGTGCGCCACGATCGACAAGGGCGGGTGGGACTGGCGTCGGCACCTCGATCTCGTGATCGAGGGCATGCGCGCGGAGCCGTCGGCGCCGCCCGCCGTGTGAGCGCGCTCTCGGCGCCGGAGCCTGTGGAGGCTGTCCTGCGCCGGCCGCACTCGCTGCTCGAGGGGCCCCGGATCGCTCCCGGCGGCGAGCTCGTCTACAGCGACGTGATCGCGGGCGGCATGTTCAGCTGCTCGCCCGAGGGGGTGATCGAGGAGCTCCTGCCGCGCCGGCGCGGGATCGGGGGGATCGTGCCGCACGCCGACGGCGGCTGGGTGCTCAGCGGCCGCACGGTCCTGCACCTGCAACCTGATGGCGCCCAGCGCGAGCTGCTCTCAGAGCCGGGCGTGCCGGGCTACAACGACCTGTTCTCGACGCCCGCGGGCGAACTGCTCGCGGGCGAGCTTCGCTACCGGCCGATGAGCGACGAGGAGCCGCGCGACGGACGACTGCTGGCGCTGGCGCCGGACGGCGAAGTCCGCGTGCTGTGGGACGGCGTGCGCTGGCCGAACGGGATCGGGCTCTCGCCGAACGGGAAAACCGTCTACGTCAGCGACTACGCGCGCCGGGAGGTGCTCGCGTGCCCGCTCGCCGGAGGGCGGGCCCGGCGGTTCGCGCCCTCTCCCCGGGGCTCGGCCGACGGCCTGGCCGTCGACGTCGAGGGGTGCGTGTGGCTCGCGCTCGGCGAGGGCGGCGGCGTCGCGCGCCTGGACCCGGCCGGCGAGCTGCTCGAGCTCATCGACATGCCGGCGAGCTTCGTCTCGAGCATCTCCTTCGGCGGCGCGGACATGCGCGACGTGCTCCTCAGCACCGCCGACAACACGGTCGACCCGGACCGCGGCGGCATGGTGCTGCGGGCTCGCAGCGCCGTCGCCGGCGCGCCGGTCAGCCCCGTCACCGCCTGAGCGTGCCGCCGGCCGCCGGCCGCCGCTCAGCCGGCTGCTCGGCGTCGCGGGCGAGCGCCGCGAACGGCCGCAGCCGCAGCGCTAGCTCGAGCTCGAAGCGCCCATCGGGTTCGTCGAGCGCGAGCCCGAACAGCTCGCGCAGGCGTGACATGCGGTAGCGGACGGTCTGCGGGTGGACCCCCAGCTCGTGCGCGATCGTCTTGCGCTGTCCCGGCGCGCGCAGCCAGGCGCGCAGCGTCAGCGCGAGGTTCGCGCGCGTCGCCTCGCCGGCGACCCCCGCCAGCGGCGCGAGCCGCCGCTGTGCGAACTCGCGCGCGAGCAGCGGCTCGGCGCCCAGCAGCAGGGCGAGCTCGTGCTGGTCGGCGCTCGCCAAGGCCTCCTCGCCGGCCAGGCCGGCGAGCATCAGCTCGAGCAGCGCGCGGGCGCGGGCGAGGCTGTGGCGCGCTTGCGTCAGCGGGACCGCAGGGCCCAGCGCCAGTCGCACGCCCGCGCGTTCGGCCGCAGCCCGCAAGCGCGCCGTTCGCTCGGGACCCTCGGGGTCGAACAGCACGCCGACGAACTCGCCCTCGCGGGGGCCGAGCACGGCCTGGTCGTGCGCCGAGCGGGCGAACTCCTCGTAGGCTCCGCCCGGGCCGACGAACAGAGCGAGCGTGGGGGAGAGCTGCACGCCGGCCGTCTCGGCGCCCGACTCGAGGACCTCGACCGGCGGCTGGGGCTCGCGCAGCAGCAGCCGCACGAACTCGCTGCGGCGCGAGTGCGAGGCGCCCGAGCGATGCGACTGCTCCTCGGCGAACCCCGCGGCGGCCTGCGTGGAGATCTCGTCCACGCAGCCGAACCCGGTCTCGGCGAGGCGGTAGAGATCCCGCGGTGGCGCGCCCAGCTGCGTGCCGAGCGCGGCGACGTGGCGCCACATCGTCTGCCCGGCGATCCGGTAGAAGGTCATCAGTTCGTCCAGGCTGCGGCCCGAGCGCGCGTGCGCGCGTCCAAGCGCGAAGTGCAGGTCGGGCGCGGCGCTCCCGCGCCCGGGCTCGAACCAGCGGTCGACCGCATCGGTCAAGCCGAGGCGCAGGTTCCGTTCCAGCGCCGCCTGAGAGGAGCGCCCGACCTCACCGCGGTCGGCGATCGCCGCGACCGCTGCGTCGACGATCGCGGGAATGCCGGGAGTGAGCGCGTCGCGCAGCTCGCGCGGAGGCGCCTGCGGCGGCTCCGCGACGGTCAGTCGCCCAGAGTTGTCCGCCGGCGACAACGGCCCCCACCTTGCCCCCTCCATGACCTGCCGAGAGTACAAGACTTGACCGCCGTTCGGGAACTAGAGTCCGCCCGCAGCGCCTGCGCCAAGCGGGCCGGGAGAGGCGAGCAGTGGGGCGGCGGGAGGTTACCCGCCGCCCCGCCGCGCCGGCAGGGCTGCGCCCTCGCTCAGCCGGCCGCGCGCGCGGCCGGCAGGGGGGCGACCGCGCGGACCGTCGCGCGGATCGCTTCCACACACGCCGCGGGGTCGTCGTAGAAGGGGACGTGCCCCGCGCCGAGCGTGAGATGCGTCGCCCACGGCAGCATCGCGCGCGCCCGCGGCGCCTGCAGCCGGTAGGGGAGCAGCCTGTCGCGCCTGCCCCACGCGATCGTCACCGGCACGCTGCGGAGTTGCTCGGGCCGCTGGAAGCTGTAGTCGTCGAACGCGGCGAGCGTCTCCGCGAGCACCGGTGACGCCCAAGCGTCGCGAAGCGTCGCGGCGGCCTCCTCGGCGGGGAGCCGCGCCGGGTAGCCGAACGTCTGCGAGAACAGCGCGACGCGCCCGGCGCGCGTCCGCGACGCGGCGGTGACCGCAGGACGCAGCGCCCGCGGCGTGGTCCCGAGCGCGCGCAGCGAGAGCTGCGTGAACCGGCGCTCGGGGGCGGTCCAGAAGCCCGCGGGGGAGAACGCCGTCACGGAGCTGACGGCCTTGCGCCGCGCCAGCTCGAGCGCGATCGCGCCGCCCATCGAGTTGCCCGCCACGTGCGGGCGCTGCAGGCCGGCCTCGGCGAAGAACCACTCGAACGCGTCGGCGTGCGAGGTGATCGTCGGCTCCATCCCCGACGGCAGCGGTGGCGAGGTCCCGAAGCCGGGCGTATCGGCGGCGATCACGTCGAAATCGCTCGCGAGCCGCTCGATCACGGGCCGCCACGCCTGCCAGTGGTGCCCCACGCCGTGCAGCATCACGAGCGCCGGGCCCTGGCCCTCGCGGTGGCACTCGATCTGGATCGTCATCGCCGCCGCATCGCTCAGGCGGCTTCCCTGATCAGATCCGCGCCTTTCTCGGCGATCATGATCGTCGGGGCATTCGTGTTGCCGCCCACGATCGTCGGCATCACCGAGGCGTCGATCACCCGCAGGCCCTGCAGGCCGTGCACGCGAAGCTGCGAGTCGACGACCGCGAGCGCGTCCGTGTCGCTCATCTTCGCGGTGCCGACGGGGTGGTAGATCAGCATCAGCCTTCGCCGCAGGTCGGCTTCGATCTCGGCCCGGTCGGCGACGCCGGGGCCGGGCTTGAGCTCCTCGAGCACGATCTCGGCCAGCGGCGAGGACGCGGCGATCCGGCGGGCGAGCTCGACGCCGGCGACCATCGACTCGAGGTCCTCGGGCTCGGAGAAGGTGTTGGTGATGATGCGGGGCTTCGCGTCCGGGTCGGCCGAACGCAGCCAGACCTGGCCGCGCGCCTTCGGGGACACGAGCACGGGTGCGATCACGACGCAGTGCCCCTCGTATTCCTCGGCGCCGTGGTCTTCGAAGTAGGCCGCGCCCATGTGGAACTGGATGTCTGCGGCCGGCAGGCCGCCGCGCGTGCGGGTGAAGGCGCACACCTCCGCGACCGTCGAGCTGAGCTTGCCGCTGCGGCGCAGGAGCCACTCCGCGAGCGGCTTCGGCTTGTCCGCTCCGTACAGCGTGTCCTGATCGGAGACCTCCCAGATGACCGTCACGAACGGGTGGTCCTGCAGGTTGCGCCCGACGCCGGGGAGCTCGTGACGGGCTGCCACGCCGGCGGCGCGCAGCTCCTCGCCCGCGCCGATCCCCGAGAGCAGCAGGAGCTGGGGCGAGCCGATCGCGCCGGCCGACAGGATCACCTCGCGCTCGGCGCGCACGACCTCGGGCGCGCCGCGGCGGCGGGAGATCCGAACACCCGCGGCACGGTCTCCCTCGATCTCGATGCCCCGGACCTGGACCTTGGTGCGGACCTCGAGGTTCGGGCGCGTCATCGCGGGCCGCAGGTACGCGTCGGCCGCGCTGAATCGCTGGCCGTTCCGTTGCGTGACCTGGAACATCGACACGCCGTCTTGCTCGGGGCCGTTGTAGTCCGCGATGCGGGGGATGCCCACCGCCTCGCTGGCGGCGAGCAGGCGGCCGTTCACGCGTCGCGGGGAACGCTGCTCGGAGACCTTCAGCGGGCCGCCCGCGCCGTGGAACTCCGACGCGCCGCGCACGTTGTCCTCCGAGCGGATGAAGTACGGCAGCACGTCGCGGTATCCCCAGCCCGGCGCTCCCTGCGCCTCCCAGCCGTCGTAGTCGAACGGCCGCCCGCGCACGTAGAGCATCGCGTTCATCGAGCTCGAGCCGCCGAGCATCCGCCCACGCGGCACGTAGAGCTCGCGGCCGTCGACGTACGGCTCGGGCTCGGTGGCGTAGTCCCAGTCCAGCTTGGTGTGGAACTGCTGCGGGAACGCCGCGGGGATCTTCACCTTCAGCGAGCGGTCCCGCCCGCCGGCCTCGAGCAGCAGCACGCGCGCGCTGGGGTCCTCGGAGAGGCGGTTGGCGAGCACGCAGCCCGCCGAGCCGGCGCCCACGATCACGTAGTCGTAGCTCACTCGCCCGCCGCCTGCGCGACCGCGGTGCGCTCCGGCTCCGGCGCAAAGCTGAACTCGGAGGCGTCGAGGGCCTCGGTGCGCCGCCCGTACTCGCGCATGTAGCCCGGCCAGTTCGCGACGATGCGCCCGTTCTCGTCGCGGTACCACGAGTCGCACTGCGTCCATGCCGTCCCCGTGAAGCGGTGCTGGGTCTCGTGGTCTGAGGCGGCCTCGACCTCTGCTCGGATCTCCATCGCGCCCGCCGCGCGCACGCCAAGCTGCTGCAGCGCCTGGCGCACGTATGCGGTCTGTCTTTCGAGGTAGAAGATGATCGAGCCGCCCGAGGTGTTCGTGTTCGGCCCGTAGAGGATGAACATGTTCGGGAAGGACGGGACGCACATGCCGAGGTGCGCGTGCGCCCCGTTCGCCCACACCTCTTCGAGCGAGCGGCCCTCCCGGCCCGTGATCGCCATCGGGAACATGAAGTCGTTGGTGCGGAAGCCGGTCGCCCAGATCAGGCAGTCGAGGTGGACCACGCGCCCGTCGCCGGTGCGGATGCCCTCGGGCACGATCGACTCGATCCGCCCGGTCTCGAGCTCGACGTTCGGCCGTTCGAGCGCCGGCAGGAACTCGGAGCTGAACAGGATCCGCTTGCAGCCGAACGTGTAGTCGGGCCAGACCCGCTCGCGAAGCTCGGGGTCCTTGAGCTGCGAGCGCATGAACGCCGCCGAGCGCGCGGCACCGATGCGTCCGAAGGTGCGCGGGTGGCGGATCATGAGCGTGAGCGATTCGGTGTACTCGAAGACGAAGCGGCGGCGCCAGTCCTGTAGCCCCGGCACTTTTTCGAAGGCCATCCGCAGCAGCGTGGGATACCGCCCGTTCTTGCGCGGCAGGAACCAGTTCCCGGTGCGCTGAAAGACGGTCAACTGCCGGACCTGCGGGGCGATCTCCGGGACGAACTGCACCGCGCTCGCCCCAGTCCCGATCACGCCGACGCGCCTGCCGCGAAGGTCGTAGTCGTGGTCCCACGCCGAGGAATGGAAGCTGTGGCCCGCGAACTCGCCGGCGCCCTGGATCAGCGGCACGTGCGGCTGGTGCAGCTGGCCCGTCGCGAGCACGAGCGCCTCGGCTTGGTGAAGCTCGCCCTCGGAGGTCTCGACGGTCCAGGTGGCGCTCGCGTCGTCCCAGCTGCAGGCGGTGACCGTCTGAGAAGTACGGACGAGCTTCTCCACGCCATAGCGCGCGGCGACCTCGTGCAGGTAGGAGTGGATCTCCTGCTGGGGCGAGCACAGACGCGTCCAGTCGCGGCGCTGCGCGTAGGAGAACGAGTAGAGGTGGCTCGGCACGTCGCACGCGGCGCCCGGGTAGGTGTTGTAGAACCACGTGCCGCCGAGGTCGCTCGCGCGCTCGAGGATCGTCACGTCCCGGATCCCGGCGCGGCGCAGCTCGATCGCGGTGGCGATGCCGCCGAAGCCGGCGCCGATGACCAGCACGCGCATCCTGCGCGGCGCGCTTCTTCCGTTCGCTGTCACCGACACGCTGGTGCCCTCACCCCGGCGCCAACGATATGCCCTCGGGCGCTCGCGCGCTAGGACGCCGCAGCGCGGCCCGGCGGCAGCGTCGCGGTGAGCCAGGGCTGAGCCCTCTCGATGTCGTAGGGATCGATCCAGTGCCCGCCGTCGAACTCGCGGTAGTCGACGTCGAGGCCCCCCTCCTTCAGGCGCGTGACCGCCGCGCGCGCGAACTCGACCGAGATCACCGGGTCCTGCCGTCCGTGTGCGACCAGTACGGGGAGGCCCACGCGGTCGGCCAGGTCCGGCTCCCAGCCGGGCACGGTGGGGATGAAGCCGGAGAAGGCGAGGATTCCGGCGGGCCGGGGGCGTTCGGCGTCGAGCCCTGTCGCGTAGCTGATCACGCAGCCCATCGAGAACCCGCCGAGCACCGTCTGTGCCGGCGCGATGCCGGTGCGCTCCCAAAGTTCGTCGTGCAGCTCGGCGAGGGCCGCCCGCGCGGCGGCGAAGGTCTCGGGGTCCGGGTAGCCGACGCGAGGCACCAGATACCAGTGGTGGCCCGGGGAGCCGGGCACCGTCAGCGGCGCGCGCGGCCCGACTACGTGGAGCCGGCGGGCGGGGTCGAGGAAGTCGGCCAGCCTCATCAGGTCCTGCTCGTCGGTCCCACGGCCGTGGTGCAACACCAGCAGGCCGTCCGCGTTGCCCGCGGCGGGGCGCTCGGCGTAGGAGAGCGTCACCGTGCGGCTCCGAGCAGGCGCTCGCCGACCCCTTCGATCGTCTGTTCTCCGTAGGCCATCGAAGGGTCGCCGTCGGTGAACACCGCGACCGTGAAGCTGACACCGCCCCGTTCGAGCCGCGCGACCTCGTGGAAGAGGCCCTGCGAGGGGAGCGCGCCGGTCTTGAAGTACACCTGCCAGCGCGGGCGCGCGACGGGCGGGATGCCCCAGCTCTGCTCCGGCTCGATCGTCGACATCAGGTACCTCGCGTAACCGTAATAGCGCGCGGGGATCAGCCGTGGGAGCTCGGCGAAGAAGCGCGCCTGGTCGGCTGCCGAGGTCTGCGTGAACGCCCACCAGCCGACGCCCGGGGCGTAGTCGCGCATCCCCGCTTCGCGCGCCACGCGGGCGACGGCGCCGCCGCCGACGATCGACAGCACCGCCGACGCGGCGTCGTTGTTCGATTCGTGGATCATCGGGTACAGCAGTCCCCGGGCGCCCGCTGTCAGGCCGCGGTGGTGCGCCTGGAGCATCTGCAGGTAGGCCGTCAGGAACATCACCTTGACGACGCTTGCGCTCTCGAAGTGCTCGCGCAGGTGAAGCCCGGACAGCCGCCCGGCGCTGTCGACGATCGCCAGGGAGGTGCGCCCCGCCCTGCCCGCGAGGAAGCTGCTCGCAGCCGCGATCGCCGCCGGCGAGGGGAACGGGGGAAGCGGCTGACCGTGGGCTTCGCCGCCGTACTCGAACGCGGCGCGAGCGCGTGGGCCCGTCGAGGAGGGCCTGACAAACGAGAGACGGAAGCCGCGCGGGGGGCAGGGCCCGTGCGCGGCAGGCGGGCCCATCGCGGCTTCCCACGCGGGGTTCAGGCACACACGCCAGGCGAAGCGCCTGGCCGGCGGGTCGACGATCGCGCTCGCGTAGGTGACGCCGCCTGGCAGCTCGCGCGTGATGGTGCTCGCCGCCAGGTGATAGACGGGACTGCCGTGCTCGGCGACGTACCAGCGGGCGGGGCCCGGCGCGGACCGGAGCCCGGCGCCGTGCGCGATCCTCGCCACCAGCCGCACGCGCCCCGGGCCGAGCGACACGGCGGACAGGGCCACCCGCGGGTCGACGGTCAGCGTCATGACCGCGCTGCGCGAGCCGCCTGCGTTCACGCTGACGCGCAGATGCTCGTTCTCCGAGGCGGCGAGCGGCGGGAAGGCGAAGCTGCCGTCGGGCGCCGCGGCGGTCTTGCCGGCGGCGCTCCAGGAGCGATACGGGTAGGCGCTCGCTTCAAGGCCCAGCGCCGCGCCGGCGTCCTGCGGCACCAGCCGGCCGCTCACCGTCGCATCGGTGCCGAGCGTGAGCTCCGCGGGCGAGACGGACGCTTCCGGCGCCGTCGCGGCGATCGCCTCCCCGCGCGGGGAGGTGCCGGTCGCGATCGCTGCGACCGCGCCGGCGGCGGCCACCACGGCCGCCGCTCGGAACGTGCTCTTGCTGACCCGCCCTGCGATCCGCCGCAGGCTAGTGCTTGAACGCCACCTTCGCGAACACGGCGGAGTGGTATTCGCCCTTGTGCGCGGGGTTGAAGCCGACGCGGAACTTCACTTTCAGCGCCCGCCCTGAGCGAAGCGTGCGCATGCCGCCTTTCGAGAGCGGCACCTTGATCGTCACGATCCCCGGCCCGGAGACCTTCTTGTAGGTCGTGTGGAGCCCCGGGGATTGGACGCTCACGCGCCCGGCTGTGAACACTTTGACGCGGACGATGAGCTTGTGCCCGCGCACCTTCTTGCCGACCAGCTTGATCTTGCAGCTGCCGATCGACATGCGCGTGTTCTGTTTGATGATCTTGCCGCTCTGCGCCGTGATCGTGGTCGGCATGTAGAGGGGCTTCGCGCACAGGCTTTCGGCGTTGCCGAGTGCAGAGTTGGGACCGGTCGGCAGGCTCAGTTCGAACTTCGAGACCGGCACGTCGGGGATCGAGGCGAACGTCGAGGTCGTGATTCCCTTTTTGATGTTCGTGTTGCCTTCGAGGATCACCTTGACGCCGTGGTCGCCTTCGAGGATCAGGTCGAGGTCGGGGAACGACGCGCCCCCGTGTGAGACCAGGTAGGCCGGACCGGTGAGCTTTTCGGGGAGCACCGGCGTCGTGACCGTCACGCTGCCGACTTTCGAGCCGCTCGGGCAGTTCTTGTAGTTGGTGCCGCCGGCCCACACCGCTTCGGTGCAGGCTTTCTGCAGCGTCGTCAGCCGCGAAGGCAGCTGCTTCGGCAGCGAGGCGACGACAGAGTGGATGTTCGCCTGGTGATCGGGCTGCGTCAGCGTCACGCGCAGGCTTGCTCCCTTGGCACGCGAGGGCACGCTCGGGCTGGCCGATTCGAACTTCGGCCCGAACGAAAGGCTCGAGCACGAGCTCACCGCGAACGGGCTCGTCGTGTGGGCGCTCGCGCCCTGGATCGCGCCGATCAGGCCGTCCGTGGAGAGCGCGCCGCAGTTGGTCGGGTTGAACATGAAGTTGGGCTTGTTGATGGCCACCGACAGCGTGCGCAGGTGCAGCGGCACGCCGCCGACGATCCGGGGCAGCGTCGCGGTCGCGATCACGCGCGCGGTGTGGGGGTCGACGCCGATCGAGACCCGCGTCAGCACGCGCCCGAGGTCGAACGGCCCGGCGGCCGCCTCGATTGGGATCGACAGGCCGTAGGGCTGCCCGCTCGTCGGCCCGGTCAGGTACACGGGGCCGGAGAACGAGAACGGTTCGGGGCCGACGCCGGAGGACGCGCCGGCGGTGCCGATCTGGCTCGTGGACGGGCAGCTGCCCGTCGAAGCGGCAGGTTCGGGGCACAGTTTCACGGACGGGATCAGGCCCGCGAGCCCGGCGGGCAGCACGGTCTGGACCGTCGAGATGTTCTGGTTGCCGTCGGCGCGGGCGAGGTTGAAGGTGAAGTTGGTGAAGGCGCCGGCTTTGTTCGTGGAGTCCTGGGTGGTCTGGGAAAGAGCGAACGGCACCGGGTTCGGGCAGCCGGTGCTCGCGAACGGGGACGCGCCGACGGCGCCGGCGTGGCCCGTCAGCCAGGTCGTGAACGCGTAGTTCGTCGCGCCCACGCCGCACGTGACCGGGTTCGCGAGCGGCGCTCGCGGGCCGCCGTTGAGGGCGAGGATGAGTTCGCTGAACGGCAACTGCGGGTTGTTCGCAAACGAGACCGTCAAGCGTCCGGTCGAGGGGTCGGGTTTGGCTTCCCCGATCAGCCGAACCGAGACGTTGTAGATGCTCTCGGCGTCGATGAAGACCAGATACGGCGGGCCGGTGATCGCACCGGTGCCGTTCGGCTTACCGAGGTAAACGTTGCCCGTGAGAGAGTGAGCGGGCAGGTCCGACTCGATGTCGACGGTCCCGATCTTGGATCCGGCCGGGCACGAGGCCGAGCCCGTTGCCGGCTTGCCGGGTTCCTTGCCGAGCTGCGCGTACGTGCAGGCTTCGAGGCCGTGCGCCGCCGACGGGTTGAGGGTCAGGCCTTCCGGCAGCGTGACGGTCGCATCTTTGATGTCGCCCGTGTTGAGTTCGGTCGGCCCTGCGTTCTGCGGGGCCTTCACGACGGTTTCGGCGCCGTCGGGGCTGTCGTACTGCGTCGGCTTGCCGGTGACCTGCGCCGTCGGTTTGAACGGCGGTTTGTCGCATTCTTCGACGCCGACCGGCGTGTGCGTGGTTTCGTTCGCGTGGCCGCCTTCGTACGCTTCGAGTTCGAGGTACTCGGTCGTCGACGCCGAGCAGACGCTCGGCAGCGTCAGGAAGTTGCCGCCTTTGCGGCCTTCGAAGTAGAGCTTCGACTTGATCGTGCTGAGCTTCGCGTTGGCGATGTGGACGCCGAGCAGTTCCGCTTCAGCTTCGCGCGGCACGTTGTTGATTTCGAACCACTCGTGGAAGTCTCCGGAGGGAATCCCGCGCGCCGCAAGCGATGGTTCGAACCCCCAGCTGACGTGTCCTTCCAGGAACAGGTGGATCGGGGACACGAGCGCCCCGCCGGTCGGTTCGATCGAGATCCCGAACAGCAACGGCAGGCCGGGTTCCGGAGTCAGGTTGTAGACCTTGCCGGTGTTGGGCGAGTCGGCCGTGACGGGGACGCCGAGCACTTCGCCTTCGAGGGCGGCTTCGATCGACGTTTCGCCCACTTTCGCGCCCTTGGTTTCGCACAACACCGGGTTGCTGTTGAATTCCGCGCGGCTGCAGCTCGGCAGCGCCTGAGGGTCGGCGGCGAGCCCTTCCGGCACGTCCACGCGGATCCGTTTCACCTGTTCTTCGGGTTTGCGGCTGGACCCGGACCCGGTCGTCCCCACTTCGAAGGAGGTGATGCCCCATTCGGGGTGCCCCGCCGCTGTGGTGTACGCGCGGGTGTGGTCGGCTTTGACCGACGCGTAGGTGCATTCCTTTTCTTCGCAGGTCCCCGCTTCCCACACCGCGACTTTCAACGCCTGCGCCGCCGGCGCCGCGATTGCCACGGCGAGCAGGCAGCAGATCAGCGTGAGCAGAGCTGTGCGGCGGTGCATCTTCATACGGATCTGGGCCTCTTCCTCTCTCGTTGGCACGTCGGGCGCGAGGGCGCCTGTGTCAGAGGCCTACCCAGATTCCGGGCGAGCTAGTCAGGGGAACCGTGCCGCTGGACGCCCTGGCCTACGGCTCGCGCGGTATGTACGGCGCCAGCTCGCGGCGCGCGATCGAGAGCTTGTGGACCTCGTCGGGCCCGTCGGCGAGCCGCAGCGTGCGCAGGTGCGCGTAGGCGCTGGCCAGCCCGTAGTCCTGCGAGACGCCGCCGCCGCCGTGCACCTGGATCGCGCGGTCGAGCACCTTCAGCGCGACGTTCGGCGCGGCGACCTTGATCGCGGCGATCTCGGTGCGGGCGTGGCGGTTGCCGACCGTGTCCATCATCCAGGCGGCCTTCAGCGTCAGCAGGCGCGCCATCTCGATCTCGATCCGTGACTCGGCGATCCAGTCCTGCACGTTGCCGCGCATCGCGATCGGCTGACCGAAGGTCACCCGTGAGACGGCGCGCCGGCACATCGCCTCGAGCGCGCGCTCGGCGGCGCCGATCGCCCGCATGCAGTGGTGGATGCGTCCGGGCCCGAGCCGCGCCTGGGCGATCATGAAGCCGTCGCCCTCGCCGGCGATCAGGTTCGACGCGGGGACGCGCACGTCGGAGAAGTCGACTTCTCCGTGACCGTCCTGGTCGTTGTATCCGAACACGCGCAGGTCGCGCACGATCGTCACGCCGGGCGTCTGCACCGGGACGAGGATCTGGCTCTGCTGTTTGTGGAGCGGCCCCTCGGCGGTCGTCTTGCCCATCACGATCATGATCTTGCAGTGGGGGTGCGTGACGTTCGTGGTCCACCACTTGCGCCCGTTGAGCACGTACTCGTCGCCGTCGCGCTCGATCCGCAACTGGATGTTGGTGGCGTCGGAGCTCGCCACGTCGGGCTCGGTCATCGCGAAGGCGGAACGGATCTCTCCGTCGAGCAGCGGCATCAGCCACTGCTGTTTCTGCTCCTCGGAGCCGAATTCGTGCAGCACCTCCATGTTGCCGGTGTCGGGTGCCGAGCAGTTGCAGGCCTCGGAGGCGATCGGGGAGCGGCCGAGCATCTCGGCGAGCGGCGCGTAGTCGCTGTTGGAGAGACCGGCGCCGTGGTCCTCGTCGGGCAGGAACATGTTCCACAGCCCGGCTGCGCGCGCTTTCGACTTCAGCTCCTCCATGACGGCCGGCTGGTGGTGCGGATCGCCCGAGTCCCGGAGCTGCTGCTCGTAGATCGGCTCGGCCGGGTACACGTGCTCGTCCATGAACGCGCCGAGACGCTCCTGGAACTCGACGCAGCGCTCGCTCGGCTCGAAATCCATCGGTCCTCCTCGTTTGCCACCAGGGCTTAGGATCATCCCCGATGAGCCCAGACGGCGCCTCCTACCGCGCGGCCGGGGTCGACTACGAGGTACTCGACGCCGGCAAGCGCCAGGCGCTGGCCCGCGCGCTCTCGACTTCGCCGTTGCTCGAGCTGCGCGGGGCTCACGCCCTGGATGCCTCGCGCGGCGAGCCCGCGTTCCTTTTCGAGCTGGGCGGCCAGACGCTCGGCTTCGTGGTCGAGGGGCTCGGGACGAAGGCGATGATCGCGCGCGCGGTGCTCGAGCAGAGCGGCTCGAACCGCTTCGCCGACGTCGCCTACGACACGGTCGCGGCGATCGCCAACGACCTGTGCTGCGTGGGCGCGCTGCCGCTTGTGATCAACGCCTACTTCGCGACCGGCTCCTCCGCGTGGTACGAGCGCGGCGACCGCGCCGAGGCGCTGCTCGCGGGGTGGGAGGCGGGGTGCCGCGACGCCGGCGCGAGCTGGGGGGGAGGCGAGTCGCCCTCGCTTCCGGGGCTGCTCGCCGAGGATGAGATCGAGCTCGCCGGGGCCGCGGTGGGGGCAGTGCCGCCCGGCGCCGCGCCGATCCTCGGCGAGGAGCTCGCCGTCGGCGATGAGATCGTGCTCGTCGCCAGCAGCGGCCTGCACGCCAACGGCGCGTCGCTCGCCCGCCTGGTCGCCGACGGCCTGCCCGACGGCTATGCGACGCCCCTCGGAGACGGCGAAGCGTTCGGCGAGGCCCTGCTCGCGCCGAGCTTGATGTACGTCGGGCTCGTGCAGGCGCTGATCGAGCGTCGCGTGCCGGTCACCTACCTCAGCCACATCACCGGTCACGGGCTGATGAAGCTGATGCGCCCGCGCCGGGCGCTGACATACCAAATCGACGAGCTGCCGCCCGTGCCGCCGGTCCTCTCGTTTCTCGTCGAGCGCGCGGGTCTCGACGCGCGCTCGGCCTACGCCACGTTCAACATGGGCGCCGGCTTCGCCGTGTACTGCGCGCAGGGCAGCGGCGAGACGGTCGTCGCGTATGCGGCCGAGCTCGGCCTGGAGGCGTTGGTCGCCGGGCGAGTTGAGAAAGGTCCCCGCCGGGTAATGATCGAGCCGGTCGGCGTCGCCTTCGAGGGGGACGAGCTGGAGCTCTCGGCCTAGCTCACCCTCCGGTTGACGTCGAGTGTTATGCAGAGAAGATCATCGAGCGAACAGCACGGATGCCCTTCCGCGGGCGGCCGTCGGCGCCTGCCCTCAGGCGCCGGTTGCGACTTGAACGCTTTGTTCGGTGCGGTTAGTGTTTCCGCCTGGAAGTCGCCACGTTCCCCCGCTGGGGATCTCGATGTCGCCGGACCGCCATCGGACCGCAATGGCTCCGGAGCTACCCGGATCGAGGCGGACCTGTCCATCAACAGAGGAGAGAAGAACTGATGCGCAAAGCATCCTGCTGTCTTGCCGTTCTCGGCCTCGCCGTCCTGGCGCTCGCGCTCCCCGGCGTGGCCTCGGCGGTGCCGACGGTGAAATTCAAAGCGAAGGCTGTGCCAATCCCCGGCTTCCCGCACACAGGGAACATCTTCGGTGCCGGCGCGGCCGTCGAAGCCGAATACGAGATCTCGGGGACCGAATACGGTGGCTTCCCGCCCCCGCTGATCCACGTCAACTTCTACTTGCCGGCCGGCACGAAGCTGCACCCGACCGGGTTCCCCACGTGCCCGGTCTCGACGCTCGAACCGTCCGGCAAGGGTCCGAAAGGCTGCCCGAAAGGATCGACCGCAGGTCCGGTCGGCGAAGGTGAAGGCTTCGTCGCCTTCGGCAAAGAAATCGTGCCTGAGAAAGTCACGATCCAGGGCTTCTACGCGCCCGGCGGCGGGCTGACGTTCTTCACGTTCGGCCACGAACCGGTGCTGCTGGAAATCCTCTCGAAGGGTCGCTTCACGGGCGCGAGCGGGCTGTTCAGCAAGAAGTTCGAAGCCGAAGTGCCGCTCGTCGAAACGGTCCCCGGCGCTCAGGACGCCTCGGTCAGCAAGATCAAGGTCAAGAGCGGTTCGGCGGTCAAGAAAGGCGGCAAAACCATCTACTACGGCACGCTGCCGACGTCGTGCCCGAAAAAATATCTGCCGGTCAAGACCGAACTCACGTTCGCGCCTCTCGGCGGTCTTTCAGAACAGACCGTGACCGCGGAATACCACGCGCCCTGCCCGCGCAAGAAATAGGGCAAGCGGAGAGCTGATGCCAGGGAAGGCGTAAGCTCCCACGGATAGTGAGGCGGGCGACCTCGCCGCAGCACGGGTGGGGTCGCTCGCTTTGTCTTGAGGGAAGGATCGAACGGGGTGAGAGACAGGAGCGTGGGTCGCAGGAGGGCGGTCGTGGGGGCCGCCTCGGCATGCGCCGTGGCCGTGCTCGTGGTGCTCGCCCTCTCCGCCGGCGGCTCCAACGGCAGCTACGAAGTGCGGGCGATCTTCGACGACGCCGGCAACATCATCCCCGGGGAGCAGGTCAAGATCGCCGGCGTCAAGGTCGGCAAGGTCACCTCGGTCACGCCGACGCCGGCTGCGAAGGCCGCCGTCGTCCTGAGCATCGACAACAACGGCTTCAAGGACTTCCGCGCCGACGCGAGCTGCGAAATCCGCCCGCAGGCGCTGATCGGCGAGAAGTACGTCGACTGCCTGCCGACGCAGCCCCGCGTGCCCGGCACGGCGCTGCCGCCGCCGCTGCACAAAATCCCCGGCGGCCACGAAGGCTCCGGCCAGTACCTGCTGCCCGTCCAGAACACGAGCAGCCCCGTCGACGTCGACCTCCTGGGTGACATCAACCGCCTCCCCGAACGGCAGCGGCTGACGATCATCCTCAACGAACTCGGCGCCGGCCTCGCGGGGCGGGGCAGCGACCTCCACGAAGTGATCCGGCGCGCGAACCCCGCGCTGCGCGAATTCGACAAGGTGCTCTCGATCCTCGCGAGCGAGAACCAGGTGCTGACGAAGCTCGCGGAAGACTCCGACCGCGCGCTCGCGCCGTTCGCCCACGTGCGCCAGCAGGTCGCCGACTTCCTCGCGCAGAGCAACACGGTCGCCAAGGCCAGCGCCGCTCAGCGGGGCGCGCTCGCGCGCAACCTGCAGCTGTTCCCGCCGTTCCTGCGCCAGCTCGGCCCGGCGATGGAACGCCTCGAACGGTTCGCTGACCAGACGCTGCCGACGTTCACGAGCCTCAACAAGGCGGCCCCGTCGATCTCGAAGGCATTCGTCAACCTGCCCGGCTTCTCCGCGAGCTCTGAAAAGTTCTTCATCAGCACGGGCGAAACGGCGAAGCGCTCCGGGCCCGCCTTGACGCAGAGCAAAAAACTGCTCGCACAGCTCAAGGCGCTCGGCACGCCGGCGAAGCCGTTCAGCGAAAACTTCGCCTCGCTGTTCACGAGCCTGCGCGACACCGGCGGGCTCGAGCGGATCATGGACTTCATCTTCCTCGGCGCGGGCGCCGCGAACGGTTACGACCAGCTCGGGCACTTCCTGCGCACCGAGGGCGTCGGCAACCAGTGCGTCAAATACTTCATCAAAACGGAACCGAGCTGCAACCGCCGGCTCGGCACGGTCGCGGCGAGCGCCAAGGCGAGCGCGGCGAGCGTTTCGCACGAACCAGCGGGACTCGTGATGGAGCGCACGCTCGCGGTGCTGAAAGGCGCCACGCCCGCGCAGGCGAACGCGAAATACCCGGGCACGCCGGCGCCGGGCGAAACGCCGGGCAGCTCGCCGGCGCCGGCCTCGAACTCCGCCGGCGGCGCACCGAGCTCGCAGCCGGTCGGGGGCTCGACGTCCGGGACGACCTACTACTCGCCCTCGGACGAAAGCCCGGAAGCCGACGGCATGCTGCTCAACTACCTGCTCGGGAACTGAGATGAGTCCCGCTCGCGTCCACCTGCTGATCACTGCCGGCGCGACGGCGGCGATCGTGCTGGCGCTGCCCGCGACGGCCCCGGCCGCCGAAGCCGAAACGACCTCGATCGCGCCGCCGCCCTCGGTCACCAGCACCGTCGCCGAACCGCAGCCCGAAACGACCTCGACCTCCTCGCCGGCGCCGGCCGCCGAACCGCCGGCGCCGACGACGACGACGACGACGACCGAAGAAGCGCCGAGCGTGCAGACCCAGCAGCCGCAGAGCGCGAGCGGCGGCTCCTCGAAGCCGCGCCACGCCGCGAGCCCCTCCGCCGGCGCCGGGGAATCGCAAACTCAGAGCACGAACGCGACGCCGCACGGAGGGCACAAGGCGGCGGCGCCCTCCTCGCTCACGCCCCAGCTGCCGCCGGCGCTGCGCGGCGCGGCGTTCGGCGTGCCGAGCTTCTTCATCGAAGACTTCGAGATCCCGCCGTTCCTGCTCCCGATCTTCCAGGCGGCGGGCGCCGCGTACGGCATCCCCTGGCAGGTGCTGGCCGCGATCAACGAGGTCGAGACCGACTACGGCCGCGACCTGTCGGTATCCAGCGCCGGGGCCGAGGGCTGGATGCAGTTCCTGCCGTCCTCGTGGGCGACCTACGGCGTGGACGCGAACGGCGACGGCTACATGGACCCGTACAACCCGGCCGACGCGATCTTCGCCGCGGCGAGGTACCTGCACGCCGCGGGCGGGGACAACAACATCCGCGCGGCGATCTTCGCCTACAACCACTCGCAGGCGTATGTCAGCTCGGTGATGCTGCGTGCGCAGCTGCTCGCCGGCACGCCCTCGGAACTGCTGGGCGCGATCACGGGGCTGACCGAGGCGCGCTTCCCCGTCTACGCCGCCGCCCACTTCGCCGACGGGTTCCCGACGGTGCGCACGCCGAAGGGCGCCACGCGGACGATCCCCGGCACGGCGATCTACGCCGCCGCGGGCTCCCCTGTGATCGCCTCCCAGGACGGTGAAGTCGTGCAGACGGGCGACTCGCCGACGCTCGGGCGCTTCGTGACGCTGCGGGACGCCTACGGCAACGAATACACCTACGCGCGGCTCGGCGACATCCAGCGCGTCTACCCGGTGATCGAGCCGCACGTCGACTCCCAACTCGACCCCGCGCTCGGTGCCGCCCGGCGCGAACCGGCGCCGTCCGGCCCCGCGACGGCCGGCGTGCAGCCGCGCTCGCCGGTCTCGGAGGGCGCCGCCGTCTCGGGCCTCGCGCTCGGTGCGGCCGCGGGGCTGGAAGCGGCGCCGGAAAGCTCGCGCCCGGCGCACAGCACCACGTCGCGGCCGGCGCAGCAGGACGCGCCACAGACCGTGGCGCCTCACGTACAGGCGTTCCGCGAAGGCGCCAACGAGGTCTACCTCCACGAACTGCGCCAAGGCGTGCAGGTGATCGCGGGCACGGTGCTCGGTCACGTCGGCGCCGCCGGCGGCGAAGAACCGCACATCGTCTTCCAGATCCGCCCGGCGGGGCCGGGCGCTCCGCTGATCGACCCGAAGCCCGTGCTCGACGGCTGGGTGGCGCTCGAGAACAGCTCGGTCTTCCACGCCAAGGGCGAGAACCCGTTCCTGGCCACCTCGCCGACCGTGGGCCAGGTGCTGCTGGAGACCAAGCGGCAGCTCGAGCCGCAGGTGCTCCGCGACGGCGGCATCCGCCTGAGCTCCTGCGGCCGCGAGGACGTCTCCTCTGGGCGCGTGGACGTGCGCGTGCTAGCGGCGCTCGAGTACCTGTCGGTCTCTGGCCTGCGCCCGACCGTCGCCGGTATGCCCTGCGCGCCTGCGACGCCCGCCGCGCAGGCCGCGAACACCGCAGCCGCCTCGGCGATCGACGCGATGTCGATCACGGCCGTCGGGGGCGTGCCGGTCGCCGGCCACCAGACGCAGGGGAGCGCCGCCGACACGCTCGTGCGCAAGCTGCTGATGCTCCAAGGGCTCGCACGCCCGCGCCGCATCGTCAGCCAGATGCGCTACCCGAACGCCTCGGCGACCGCAACCAGCGCGGGAGCCGCCGACGCGATCCGCGTCGTGTTCGCCTCGCCGAAGTCCGACCTTGCGCGCATCGCCGGGCTGTTCTCCTCGGCGCTCTCGCCGCAGCAATGGAGCCGCCTGATCGCGAGGCTGGGCGAGATCCCCGACCCCTCGGTCTCACGCAAGCCCTCCGCTGCGGCGATCCCGGTTCAGACGGCGAGCGGAAAGGAAGCCGGTGGCCACGACTAGCCCCCCGAGCCAGCCGACTCCTCCGGGCGCCCCGCCGCCTGCCGCCGGCCAGCCCGCGCGCGGCCCGGTGACGCGCTCGCGTGTCTCCAACGCGCGCATCATCGCGATCGGCGCGCTGGCGCTCGTCGTGCTGATCATCGCCTACCTCGTGTTCGGCACCGGCGGGGGCGCCACCTATCACCTGATCTTCCCCGAAGCGGGGCAGCTCGTCCGCGGCAACGAAGTCCAGGTCGGCGGCGTACGGGTCGGAAGCGTGACCGACATCTCGCTGACCCCAAATGACAAGGCGAACGTCACGATCCACGTCGACAGCTCGCTGACGCCTCTGCACGCGGGCACGACGGCGCAGGTGCGAACGCCCTCGCTCTCGAGCGTCGCGAACCGCTACATCCAGCTCTCGCCCGGCCCGAACAACGCGGCGGCGCTGCACGACGGTGCGACGCTGCCGGCGAGCGCGACCAAAGAAGTCACCGACCTCGACCAGCTCTTCAACACGCTGAACCCGAAGACGCGCCAGGGCCTCGCGGAGTTCATCCAGGGCAACGCCGCGCTGTACGTCGGCGCCGGGAAGCAGTTCGGCGAATCCACCGAATACTTCGGTCCGTTCCTGGCGGCCTCCGACCACTTCTTCGAAGAGCTGGTGCGCGACCAGCCGGTGTTCACCAAGTTCCTGATCGAAACGGCCAAGGCCGTGACGACGATCGGCGCCCGCGCGCCGGCGCTCTCGAGCCTGATCGAAAACGCCAACACGACGTTCACGGCAATTGGCGACCAGCAGGCGAACTTCGCGGCGGGCCTGAAAGCGCTGCCGGGCACGCTGCACGAAGGCAACAAGACGTTCGCCGAGCTGCCGGCCACGTTCCAGGCGCTCGAACGGCTCGTCGAGGCGTCCAAACCGACGACGCAGCCGTTGATCACGCTGTTCAACCACCTGCACTCGCTGGTCACTACCGGCACGCCGGCGATCAAGAACTTCAACAACGCGTTCAGCCGGCCGGGCCCGAACAACGACCTCACCGACATCGCCCTGATCCTGCCGGTGCTCTACAAGCAGCTCACGACCGCGTCGCCCGCAGTCGTCCAGGGCGAGAAGGAATCGGCGCCGATCACCGCGTTCTTCGGGCCGTACTCCCCGGACCTCGTCGGCACGCTGCGCACGTTCGGCCAGTCGGGCGCCTACTACGACGCCGACGGCAACTACGCGCGCGTCAGCCCCGTCTTCCCGAGCTTCTCCCTGGGTGAAAAAGACACCCTCAAACCCACCTCCCCGACCCAGGGTCTGGCCCCGTTGAAATCGGGTCAGCTGCGGCGCTGCCCGGGCGCGGCGACCCAGCCCGCCGCAGACGGCTCCTCGCCGTTCGTCGACGGAGAACTGCTCACCTGCGACCCCGCCCAACATCCCTGATGGACCGCCGCCGCCGCAACTCGCTCGCCGCCAGCCCGCTGCTGATCGGGGCGGTCACGACGCTGATCGTCGTCGTGGCCGTGTTCCTCTCCTACAACGCGAACAACGGGCTGCCGTTCGTGCCGACCTACAACATCAAGGTCGCTCTCCCGGAGGCGTCCGGCCTGCAGGTCTCCAACCAGGTCCGCATCGCCGGCACGCGCGTCGGCGTCGTGAGCTCGATGTCGCCCAGGCAGAACCCACGCACCGGCAAAGTCACGGCGATCGCCGACCTGAAGCTCGAAAAGAGCGTCGAAAAGCTGCCCGCCGACACCAAAGCGATCGTGCAATCGGTCTCGGCGATCGGCCTCAAGTACCTCGAACTCGAAAAGGGGACCTCCGCGCAGAAACTGAACGCCGGGGCGACGATCCCCACGAGCCAGACCCGCGAACCGGTGAACATCGAGGAACTCTTCAACATGTTCGACAAGCACACCCGCCAGGCGATCAAGGTCAACACCAACAACTTCGGCGACGGGCTCGCCGGACGCGGCCTCGGGCTGAACAAGACGATCGCCGAACTGCGGCCGGTGGTGAACCACGCGATCCCGGTGCTCGCCAACCTCGCCTCGCCCCAGACCGATTTTCGCGGGTTCTTCAAAGGGCTGCTGCGCTCCGCCGAAGAGAGCGCGCCGGTAGCCAACCAGCTGGGCGCGCAGTACGTCTACCTCGACAAGTTCTTCACCGCTTGGGCGGGCGTCAGCAAGCAGCTCGAAGAAGCGACCGCCGAAGGCCCCGCCTCGCTCGAACAGTCGATTCACTCACTGCCGGCCGAGGCGCCGCTGATCAACAACGCGACTGAGTTCATGCGCCTGCTGCGCCCCTCCGCGGCCGATCTCGTCACCGTCGCGCCGCCGCTGGCCCACGGCTTTGCGGAAGGCAAGACGAACCTCGCCGCGGCGACCCAGCTCAACAGCGCGCTCGCTGAATCCGCCGAAGCGCTCGCCAAGTTCGGCAACAACCCGGTGATCAACCTTGCCTTCGAAGACTTCACCCACACCGTCGAAATCGGCAACCCCGTGCTCGAAGGCGTCGCCCCCTCCCAGGCGAAGTGCAACTACTGGACGCTCGCCTTCCGCAACGTCGCGAGCCTCGAGTCCGAGAGCATCGGCGTCGGCACCGTCGCGCGCGCCGGCGTCATGCTCGCACCGTCCGGCCCGAACAACGAGGGCTTCCCCTCCTCGGCGCCGGCGAACGGCGGCTCGACCGAACGAGCCGGCGGCAAGGGCGGCGCGATCATCGACAACAACCACCTGCACGTGAACCCGTACCCCAACGTCAGCGCGCCCGGGCAGAAGCAGGTCTGCGAAGCGGGCAAGCAGCGGTTCATCCCCGGCCAGGCGGTGCTCGGCAACGTGAACAGCGTCGAATCCGGCACCGAATTCACAGGTCGCGGCACCGACCTCTATGGCGAACCGTACCCGGCCTCCACGCTCGAAGCCCTCGGCATCAAGACGGCCAAGAAGAAGGGGAAGAAGAAATGAGCCGCCTGCGCTTCTGGAGGCGCCGCGACGAGACCCCGGTCTCGGAGCTCGGGCGCGGCAGCGCGGTGAAATTCGCGGTTGTCTTCCTGATCATCATCGCGGTCGCGATCTACTTCGGCTTCACCAAGCACATCCCGTTCAAACACGGCTTCCAGCTCAAGGCGCAATTCAACTCGGCGATGAACGTCCACTCCAAGTCGCCGGTGCGGATCGCCGGCGTCGACGTGGGCAAGGTCGCGTCGATCAAGCGTGAAGGCAACACCGGGCTCGTGACGATGGAAATCGAAGAAAAGGGGCTGCCGATCCACACCGACGCGACGGTCAAGATCCGGCCCCGGATCTTCCTCGAAGGCAACTGGTTCGTCGAACTGCAGCCCGGCAGCCCATCGGCGAAGACCGTCTCCTCCGGCTACACGATCCCGATCACGCAGACGGCCAACCCGGTGCAGCTCGACCAGGTGCTCGATGCGCTCAACACCGACACGCGCGCGAACCTGCAGAAGTTCCTGATCTACTACGGCGAAGGCCTGACGAAGAGGCCGAACGCCGCCGAAGACGCCGAACAGCTGCCCGAGGTCCGCGGGCTCTCGGGCGCCGAAGCGATCAACAAGACGTACCACCTCGCGCCCGAAGCCCTTCGCGGCGGCGCGATCATCAACCAGGCGATCACGGGCACCGAACCGCACGACTTCTCCAAGCTGATCGCGAGCATCGGGCGTGTGACGGCGGCGCTGAACGTCCACGAGCAGCAGCTCGGCGAACTGATCGGCAACTTCAACACGTTCTTCGAAGCCTTCGCCGTCCAGAACCAGAGCCTCAGCGCGACCGTGCACGAGCTGCCGAGCTCGCTGCACGGGATCACCCACGGCCTGCGCGAGCTCGGCCGCTCCTTCGCGCCGACGCGGGCGTTCGCGAACGACATCCTCCCGGGCGTGAAGCTGACGCCCGAAACGGTGAAGGCGCAGATTCCGTGGATCGAACAGGTCGAGGCCTCGCTGCAGCCGAGCGAGCTCGGCGGCGTCGCCAAGGGGCTCTCAGAAGCGACGCCCGCGCTGGCCAAACTCAGTGCCGAACAGGTGCCGCTGTTCAAGCAGACCGAAGCCTTCAACAAGTGCCTGACGAAGGTGATCTATCCGACCGGCAACGCGAAGCTCCAGGACGGCAACGCGACCTCGGGCGTCGAAAACTACAAGGAATTCTGGTACAGCCTGGTCGGCCTCGCCGGGATCGGGCAGAGCTTCGACGGCAACGGCCCGTTCACCCAGTTCCTGGTCGGCAACAGCGGCCAGACGCTCGTCTCCCGGCCGGTCTCGGCGGTCGGGGTGAAAACGGGCACCGGGCTGAAGCTGCTCACACGCTCGCCTCTGCAGCCGCTCGGAACGCGCCCCGCGTTCCCTGCCTCCGAGCCGCCGTACAAGCCGCTCGTGCCCTGCGACACGCAGGCACCGTCTGAAGTCAACGGCCCGCTGGCCAACGGACCCGCGGACGGGACACCGTGAACCCGGCCGATCACAGCCACGAAGGCGGCCTGTCGGTCCGCGAGCAGATCGAGCGCTACCGCACGGCGTTCATCGCGGTGGTGACGATGGTCGTGATCGCGACCGTCGTCGGCGGCTACATCCTCGCGCACGAGAACCTGCATCTGCCGAGCTGGGTGCCCGTGCTCGGGCACGAATACTACGACCTGAAGGCGGAGTTCCAGACCGCGCAGGCCGTCACGCCGGGGCAGGGCCAGGCCGTGACGATCGCCGGCGCGAAAGTCGGCGAAGTCGCGAGCGTGTCGCTGCACGAGGGGGTCGCGGTGGTCACCATGAAAGTGACCCCGAAATACGCGCGCTTCTACAAGAACGCGACGCTGCTGCTGAGGCCGAAGACCCAGCTGCAGGACATCACGATCGAGGTCAACCCGGGGACGCCGTCGGCCGGAAAGCTGAAGAGCGGCGAAGTGATCCCGCTGTCGCAGACGGCGCCGAACGTCAACTTCGACGAATTCCTCGCCGGTCTCGATGCCGAAACGCGCGCGTACCTGCAGGAGCTGCTCGCCGGCGCGGGGCAGGGCTTCGAAAACAACGGCACGGCCTTCGCCGCGACGCTCAAGCGCTTCGAGCCGGCCGCGCGCTACGGCGACGAGATCCAGCGCGAACTGTCGAAGCGCTCGGCCAACATCAGCCGCTCGATCCACAACTTCCGGCTGCTGACCGAAGCGCTCGGCACCAAGGACACGCAGATCGCCGAACTGGTCAACGCCTCGAACGCCGTCTTCCAGACGTTCGCCAAGGAGGACCAGAACCTCCAGAGCACGCTGAAACTGCTGCCCGGCGCGTTGCACAAGACCGGCAAAGCGCTCGGCAAGCTGGGCACCGCCTCGGAACAGGTGACGCCGGCGCTGACCAAGCTCAACCCGTTCGCGAAATCGCTCGCGCCGGCCGAGCGGGCGAGCAAGAAGCTCGCGATCAACACGACGCCGGTGATCAAGAACGAGATCAGGCCGTTCGCGCGGGAAATCCTGCCGACGGTCAACGAACTCGCGCCGAGCACCACAGCGCTCTCGGAAGCGTTCCCGAAGCTGTCGAGCGCCTTCTCCGTGCTCAACGAATTCTTCAACGAGCTCGCCTTCAACCCGGGCAAGGGCAAGGCCGGCTTCGACTTCTTCCTCGCCTGGGCAAACCACAACCTCAACAGCGTTGTGAGCACCGCGGACTCGCGGGGAGCCGTCGGGCGCAGCCTGATCTACTTCAACTGCCACATCCTTCCGATCCTCGTCGGGGCGAGCGAAGTCAACGAAAACGTCTCGCTGCTCGTCGGGCTCCTGAAGCCGCCGACCAAACAGGAATGCGAAAGCCTCGGCGTGATCCCGAAGGGCGCGAGCACGACGACCTCGAGCGGCCGCGCGAGCGAGCGCAGCGGCGCGAAGACCCCGTCGGCGCCGTTCGGCAACCTCAGCTCCGCGCCGTTCGGGCACACCGCGAGGGGCACGAAGGCCACCCAGCGCGCCAAGGCGGCACAGGGGGGGAGGCGCTAGATGCAGAAGCGCGCGCCCACGCTCGGCAACATCCTCGTGATCATCCTGTTCGCGCTGAGCTGCTTCGGGCTGCTGCTGTTCCTGTGGGAGTCCTTCGGCGGGCCGCTGCCCCTGAAACCGAAGGGCTACCGCATGGCGATCGCGTTCCCGCGCGTGCTGGCGCTCTCCGAACAGTCCGACGTGCGCATCAGCGGCGTCGACGTCGGCCACGTGATCTCCGTCAAGAAGGGCTCCGAAGGCAAGACGATCGCGACGGTTGAAATCAACCAGAAGTACGCCCCGATCCGGCGCAACGTCCACGCGATCATCCGCCAGAAGACGCTGCTCGGCGAGACCTACATCCAGCTGATCCCGCAGGCGCACGTCGGCCCCTACGTCGCCGACGGCGGGCGGCTTCCGCCCGGCAACGTCGAACCGTCTGTCACGCTCGACGACATCCTTGCGACCTTCGATCCCAAGACCCGCGCGGCGTTCAAGATCTGGCAGCAATCGGTGGCCGAAGGCCTCAACGGGCGCGGCGAACAGGTCAACGCCTCCTTCGCGCGCCTGGAACCGTTCACCGAACACGCCAACCAGCTGCTGAACATCCTCGTCACGCAGGAGGGGGCGCTGCGGGATCTCGTCAAGAACACTGGCGTCGTGTTCAATGCCCTGGCCAGCCGCGACCACCAGCTCGAAGGCGTGATCGTCAACGGCGAACACACCTTCAAAGCCGCCGCCTCGGCGAGCGAAGCGTGGGCACAGACGTGGCGCCTGCTGCCGCCCTTCGAGCGCAACTCCCGTACGGCGCTGAAAGAAATCGACAAATTCGCGGTCGTGGCGAACCCGTTCCTCGAAGAATTCAGGCCCGCCGAGCGCAGCCTGTCCTCGCTGCTGTCCGCGGCGAAGCCCTTCGCGCCCCAGCTCGATCAGTTCCTGACCTCGCTCGGCCCGCTCACGAAGGCCGCGAAGAAGGGCCTGCCCGACCTCGGCAAGTCGCTGAAGCTGACCGAACCGGTGCTCGAAAACTTCCGCCCGGTGCTGCACAACCTCGACCCGTTCCTGCAGTACACCGGCACCTACGTGAAAGAGGTCCAGGCGTTCTTCGCGAACCTCACCGCCGCCTCCAACTTCCAGCAGGGCAACGGGAACCTTCCCGTCAACGCGGAAGGCGAACCGGAAGGGCCCAAGCAGCACATGCTGATGACGCTCGCGACCCTCAACACCGAAAGCCTCGCGCTCTACCCGAGCAAGATCGGCAACAACCGCTCCAACGCGTACCCGCTGCCGGGGACCTACAACCTGATCAGCGGCGGCCTGCCGATGTTCAGCACGAGCTCGTGCGGGAACGCGACGCCGTCCGCCGACGGGCCGCCGTCGGAAACGATCCCGGCACCTCTTATCCTGAGGCTGATCAACTTCCACGTTGCGAACCGTCCCGAAACCTTCACGGGCTTCGAATCGAAAGAACCCGCGGAAAAGGAAGAACTCGAAAAGGCCGAGAAACAGCCCGCGGGCGTGAACGCGGTGCCCGCCCCGCCGTGCAGGCAGCAGGGGCCCAACAGCTTCAACGGCAAATCCAGCCAGTTCCCCCACGTGGTCTTCGAAGGAAAATGATGTCCGAGCCCTACGATCCCAACGCCGACCCCGACGCCCAGGGCGATCTGCCCGGAGGGCAAGCGACCAGCGAACCCGGTGCTGGCGACGACAGCTTCGAGTTCCACTCGACCGGCTTGGAACTCGCCGGCAAGGAGGGCGACTGGTCGATCCGCTGCAAGGACGTGGTCAAGCGGCTCGGCGGGGTGCCGGTGCTCAACGGCCTGAACGTCGCCTTCCCGGAGGACACGATCACCGTCGTGCTGGGACCGTCGGGAACCGGGAAGAGCGTGCTGATCAAGCACATCATCGGGCTGATGTTCCCCGACGCGGGCGAGATCGTCGTCAAAGGACAGTCAGTCGGGCGGCTGAACATGCACGACCTGCTCGAGCTGCGCAGGAAGATCGGCGTTCTGTTCCAGGACGGTGCGCTGTTCGGGTCGATGTCGGTCTACGACAACGTCGCCTTCCCGCTGCGGCAGCACACGGACATGACCGAGGGGGCGATCGCCGAGCGCGTCGTCCAGCGCCTGCGCGACGTGGGCCTCGGTGAGGCGATGGACGACGCGCCCTCGCAGCTCTCCGGCGGGATGCGCAAGCGCGCCGGCTTCGCCCGCGCGCTCGTGATGGAGCCCGACGTCGTGATCTTCGACGAGCCCGACTCGGGGCTGGACCCGGTACGCACCGCGCTGCTGTGCGAACTGATCCAGGAGATGCACCAGATCTACAAAGGCACCTACATCGTCGTCACCCACAACATCGCCTCCGCGCGCCAGATCGGCGAGTACATCGCGGTGCTGTGGCGCGGGCGGATCGTCGAAGCGGGCGATGCCGAGCGCATGTTCTCCTCGGACAACGCGTTCGTGCGGCAGTTCCTCAGCGGCTCGGCTGAGGGTCCGCTGACGATGGACTGAGCCCGCGTGCGGCGCGGCACCCGCCTGCGCGCCGCTGCGCGCCGGGGCAGGCCGTGCGCCGCGGCGATCGTGCTGCTCGCGTTCTGCGCGCCGGCCGCGGGCGCCGAGCCGTCGCCGCTGCGCGCCCCCAGCCTGTGGATCGCCCACGCCGGAGAACCAGCGGCGATCGCGGCGCAGGCGAGGCCCGCTGGAGTGCGCACGCTGCTCGTCAAGGCCGCTGACGGCACGACGCCCGACCCGCAGTTCACCCCGGCGCTCGTCTCGGCGCTGCGGGCTTCGGGACTGTCCGTGTGCGCGTGGACCTTCGCCTACGGCACCGACCCGGCGGGTGAAGCGGCGGCCGCGGTCGCGGCCGTGCGCGCGGGCGCGCAATGTCTGGTCGTCGACGCCGAGGGCCAGTACGACAGCCGCTACGGGCAGGCGCAGCTGTTCGTGCGCTCGCTGCGAGGCGCGCTCGGACGCGCCTTCCCGATCGCGCTGGCGGGCCAGGCGGAGACACTCCAGCACCCCAAGTTCCCGTACTCGGTGTTCCTGGGCCCCGGCGCCTTCCAGCTGGACATGCCGCAGGCCTACTGGCACGACCTCGGCCTGACGCCGGGCGCCGCCGTCAGCGTCGCGATCGGCGAGAACGCCCTCTACGGCCGCCCGATCGTGCCGGTGGGCCAGCTCTACGGCGGGGTCGGCGCAGCGGAAGTGGGGCAGTTCGCGACGTTCGCGGCGGAGCACGGATCGCCCGGCGCGAGCTTCTTCGACCTCGACTCCGCCGAACCGGCGCTGCTCGCCGCGGTCGTCCCGCACGTCGCGCCCGCGATCCGGCTGGCGGCGCGGCCGGCGACGGTCAGGCCGGGCGCGGACGGCGACGAGGTGCTGTGGGCACAGGAGCTGCTCAACGGAGCGGGCGCGCATCTGCCCGCGGGCGGCTTCTTCGGCGCGCAGACGGGGCGGGCGCTCGTCCGCTTCCAGGCACATCACCGCCTGGCCCGCACCGGCGTCCTCGACGCGCCGACGTGGCGCGCGCTGCTGCGGGTGCGCCCACGTGTGCCTTCGTGGGCGAAGCGGCCTCCGGACTCGGCGCTCTAGGCCGAGTGGAAGGCGCGGGCGACGTCAGGCCGCGTCAGGAAGTAGAGCAGGGCGCCGGTCAGGAGAAGGCCTGCGAGGTAGCCGGCGAGGTGGTGTCCGCCGCCCAGGATGACGCCGCCCAGGTCCAGGACAAGGCTGATCACGGCGAGCACACAGTAGATCTGGCGCGCGAGCTCGCGGCGCATCATCAGGCCCACGCCGAGGAGCAGGTAGGCGAAGTCGAAGATCGCGGCGATGCCGGTGCCCGTGGAGGAGCCGCCCAGCCGGATCGCGGCGGTGCCGAGCAGCGCCAGCAGCGCGGGGATCGCGACAAGCGCGCCGATCACGGTCGCCACCGTCGCGATGGTGCCGTCGCTGAGCGTGCGCGGTTGGCTCGCCTCGGGCGTGTCGGAGTTCCCGTCCATCACCACGGGCATCGTCGGGGCGGGGAAGATGCTTGATGAACGCTCCGAAGCTGAGATGTTCGAGCTCTGACAGCGGACCGGCGCCCGGCGGCCTCTACTCGCCGTCGAGCTCGCCGAGCCACAGCGTCCATGGCTCGACGCGCGCGAGGTGCAGGACCGTCTCGTGCCAGGGATCGGGCTCGAACGCGGCGCGCACCTCGGCCTCGTCCTCGGCGCGCATGACCAGCAGCGTGTTCTCGCCCTCGTCGATGTCGCCCACCGGTCCGCCCATCACGATCATGCGCCGCTCGAGGAGGCCATCCATGAACTTGGCGTGCTCGTCCCAGCCGTCCTGTTCACGGCGTCGCGCGAGCGATCGTAGGCGGGGCCCTTGGTGTTCTCGACGACGAACAGCGCCGGCACGACGGTCACGCTAGCGCGCCTCGGTGCAAGAGGCGGGCGACATCTCGTGAAGTCCCTGCACAGCACCCGGTTTTGACTACGACGCCGCCGGATGCGAACATACGTTCGTATGGTCGCCTGCGTGTATCTGCCGCGTTTCGAGCTCGTGGCCGCCGCCGAGGGATCGAGCTTGGCGCGGCAGGCGCTGGCGGGGGGAGCGCTGGCGGTCGCACCGCCGGTGAACGCCGGCGGAGCGGCTGCAGCGGGGCGGCTGGGGGAGGTATCCGGGGCCGCCGAAGCACATGGCGTCAGCCGGGGCATGCTGCTCGGGGAGGCGCTGGCGCGCTGTCCCGAACTGGTTCTCTTGCCTGGTAACCCCGTTCGTGTCGAGGAGATCTGGGAGTCCTCGCTGCGCGCGCTCGAGTCGATCGGTGCCGCCGTGGAGCAGGCCGAGGGAGATTTGGAACCGGGTCGGCGCTCCATGCCGGCCCGGGGGCTGGCCTTCTTCGAGACGGGCGGGCTGAACGGTCTGCACGGAACGCGGGAGGGGACGATCGCGGCCGCGCGGCGCGCGCTGGGCCGGCCCGCGCGGATCGGACTCGCGCCGGTGCGCTTCTGTGCGCTCGCCGCCGCGCTGGCTGCGCCCTCGCGCCGCGCGCTCGCGATCGAGCCCGCCGAGGCGCGGCGCTGGCTGGCGGGCAGGCCGGTCGATCTGCTGGAGCATCGCGAAGGCACGGCCGCGCTCGTGGCGCCGCTGAGGCGTCTCGGCGTGCTCACGCTGGGCGAGCTGGCGAAGATCGGACGCGGCGAGCTCACCGACCGCTTCGGCGAAGCCGGTGGGCTGGCGCACCGGCTGGCCTGCGGCGAGGACCACCCGCTGCGCCCGCGCCTTCCCCGCGAGCGGCTCGAGGAGGAGATGGGCGTCGGCGATGCCGCCAGCGGAGCGGCGCTGAAGCGGGTGCTGGGGGTGCTCGTCAGCCGCGTGCTCGCGCGGGCCGAGCGCCGCGGGCGGACACTGCGCGCGGTGACGCTCTCGGCCGAGCTCGTCTCTGGAGGGAGCTGGAGCGAGCGCGTCGTCTTCCGCGAGCCCGTCTCGGACCCCGAGCGGATCCTGCTGGCCCTGTCGCTGCGGCTGGAGCTGCTGCCCGCACCCGCGGCGGCGCTGCGGCTGGCCGTCGAGGGCTTCGGGCCGCCGCAGGGCGAGCAGGGCACGCTGCTCGACCAAGGCCGGGGAGCCCGCCTTTCGCGGCTTGGCGATGCGGTCGCGCAGGTGCGGGCCGTCGCCGGACGTGACGCGGCGCTGCGCGCCGTCTTCGTCGACCCCGACTCGCGCGTTCCCGAGCGGCGCGTGGTACTGGCGCCGGTGGCGGATGTCTGATCGTAAAGACGGCATGGAGGTCGTCTCCTCGTGGCACGTGCGCTGAATGCCCCGAGACCGGCCCGTGTGCGCTGGGGGGAGGGCCTTCCCGCCGAGGTCGACGGCGAACCCGTCGAGGCGATGCGCGAGTCCTGGCTGGTCGAGGACCGCTGGTGGGACGCCCATCCGCTGCGCCGCCGCTATTGGGAGCTGATCGGCGTGCGGGGACGGAACATCGTCGTCTTCCACGATCTCGACACCGGCCGCTGGTACGTGCAGAGATGAGCCCGACGCCGTATGTGGAGCTGCATTGCCACTCGGCCTACTCCTTCCTGGACGGCGTCTCGCTACCCGAGGAGCTGGCCGGGCGGGCGGTCGAGCTGGGGCACGAGGCGCTGGCGCTGACCGACCACAACTCCGTGTCGGGGTCGATGGAGCTGGCCCAGACCGCCGCCGACTACGGCCTGCGGGCGATCCACGGCGCCGAGATCGACCTCGCGGGCGGCCGCGACGATCGGGCGCCCGGCTATCAGCCCCGCGGCCGCGCGTCTGACCGTCCCGCCCGCCCGCACGTGACGCTGCTGGTGGAAGACGAGCGCGGCTGGCGAAACCTCTGCCGGGTGCTCACGATCGCCCACGCGCATACCCGCGGTAATGGAAGCCCACCCACCCGGCGCGAGCTGGGCGAGCCGTCGATCTCCGCGGAGGCGATCGCCGCCCATGCCGAGGGGCTGGTCTGCCTGACCGGGTGCGCCAGGCGCTCGGTGCTCGGCGAGCAGGGCGAGGGCGGTACGTCGGACCCCGCGCGCGGCAGGACTGTGCGCACGCTGCTGGAGGGCTTCGGCCCCGAGCGCCTCTACGTCGAGCTGCAGCGCCCCTACGCCCGCGATGACCGCGCCCGCAACCGTGCCTTCGCCGCGGCTGCGCGGCGGCTGGGGCTGCGGACGGTGGCGAGCGGCGACGTCCACGCCCACTCGGCCTCGCGCGCCGAGCTGCAGGACGCGTTCGTCGCGCTGCGCCACCGGCTCACGCTCGACGCCTCCGAGCCGCTGCGCCGCGGCAACCGCAGCCACGTGATGACGACGCCGCGGGCGATGGCCAGCCGCTTCGCCGACCATCCAGAGGCGGTCGCCGAGACCGTCGTCCTGGCCGATCGGCTGCGCTTCGACCTGACGAAGGACCTCGGCTACCGCTATCCGGGGGCCGAGGAGGACGGCGCCTCGCGCCGCCTGGCCGAGCTGTGCGCGGTGCGGCTGGCGGAGCGCTATGGCCCGCGTGCGCCGAGCGCGGCCCGTGCCCGGGGCTCGGAGGCCGAGCGGCGGCTGCGCGAGGAGCTTCAGGTGATCGACAAGCTCGGCCTGGCCGGCTTCTTCCTGCTGCATCACGAGATGCTCGAGCTCGCCCGCGAGGTCGCCGTCGAAGTGCGCGGACCGGGCTCGGTGCGGGCGCTGCTGGCTCCGGGCCGGGGCCGGGGCTCGTCGGTCTCCTCGCTCGTCTGCTACCTGACCGGGCTCTCGCACATCGACCCGGTCGAGAACGACCTCACGCTCGGACGCTTCCTGCACGAGGACCTGCACGGGCTGCCCGACATCGACCTCGACTTCCCGCGCGACATCCGCGAGCGGTTGATCCCGCGCGTGCACGATCGCTTCGGCCGCGACCGCGCGGCGCTGGTCGCCGCGTTCCCGACCTACCGCGTGCGCGGCGCGGTGCGGGAGCTGGGCAAGGTGCTCGGCCTGCCGCCGGGCGAGATCGAGCGGATCGCGCGCGGCGCCGATCCGTGGGGGCCGGCCGCCGAGAGCGGCGAGGTGGACTTCGCCTCGGGACGTCACGAGCGCGACTCCGCCGAGCGCGACTCCGACCGTCGTTCATCGCGCTGGCGCTGGCTGAGGCGGCTCGTGGAGGAGGCGCAGGGGCTTCCGCGCCACCTCTCCCAGCACTCCGGCGGGATGATCATCGCCACGCGCCCGCTGATCGACTGCTGTCCGGTCGTGCCGGCGGCGATGGAGGGGCGCCAGATGGTTCATTGGGACAAGGACTCCTGCGCCGACGCGGGCTTCCTGAAGATCGACCTGCTGGGGCTGGGCATGCTCTCCGCGGTCGAGCGCTGCGTGGAGGAGGTCCATCGCCAGAAGGGGGAGCGCATCGACCTCTCCCGCATCCCCTTCGACGACCCGGAGACGTTCCGCGCGATCCGCGCCGCCGACACCGTCGGCGTCTTCCAGATCGAGAGCCGCGCGCAGATGCAGTCGCTGCTGCGCACGCGCCCGCGCAACCTCGACGACGTGACGATCCAGGTCGCGATCGTGCGTCCCGGGCCGATCCAGGGCGGCGCGGTGAATCCCTACATCAAGCGGCTCCAGCGGCTGCGAGAAGACCCTGGCTATCAGATTCCCTACGACCATCCTTCGCTGGAGCCGGTCCTGAAGGAGACGCTCGGCACGATCATCTTCCAGGACCAGGTCATGCAGGTCGCCGAAGCCTTCGCCGGCTTCACGCCCGGGGAGGCCGACGGGCTGCGCCGGGCGATGAGCCGCAAGCGCTCGGGCGAGATGCTGCGGCGCCACCGCGAACGGTTCATAGAAGGGGCGATGAGACATTCGGATGCCCCGCTGGAGGTCGCCGAGAGGGTCTGGCAGATGGTCGAGGGCTTCGCCGGCTTCGGCTTCCCCAAGGCCCACAGCGCCGCGTTCGGGCTGCTCGCCTACCAGTCCACCTGGCTGAGGGTGCACCACGGCCCCGAGTTCCTGTGCGCGCTGCTCAACGAGCAGCCGATGGGCTTCTACGCCCCCGACAGCCTCGTCCACGAGGCGCAGAACCGCGACATCGCGATCCTCGGGCTCGACGTCAACTCCTCCGAGGTGCTCTGCACGGTCCAGAACGGCGCCGTCCGGCTCGGCCTCGGCTACGTCAAGGGCGTCGCCGAGACGGAGATGCACGAGCTCGTCGCCGAGCGCGAGCGCGGCGGGCGCTACCGCGCGCTCGGCGAGCTCGCCGCCCGCTCCGGTTGCAGGCGCGTGACGCTCGAACAGCTCGCCTGGTCGGGCGCCTGCGACGGGCTGCTGCCGAAAGAGTCCCGCTCTTACGGCGCTCATCACCGTGCCGACCGCCGCACGGCGCTGTGGCAGCTCGGCATGGCCTCGCCCGCGCAGGGGATCGACCAGGCCGCCGAGCCCGGCCGCGAGGACGCGAAGGCCGGCGCGGTGGCCTCGCGCAAGGCCGGATGGCAGCTCGCGCTGCCGTTCGAGGAGCACGCCCCGCCGCCGCTTCGCGAGCTCGGGCGCTGGCAGCGGCTGATCGCCGACTACTCGACCAGCGGCGTGACGATCGGCGACCACGCGATGGCCGTGCTGCGCCCCCGCCTCGTCGCGCACCGCCTCGTCACGAGCGCGCAGCTCGCGCGGCTGCCATCGGGCTGCGAGATCGCGCTCGCGGGCCTCGTGATCGCCAGGCAGCGGCCGGGCACCGCCAACGGGACGACGTTCCTGCTGTTCGAGGACGAGTTCGGCACCGTCAACCTGATCGTGCCGCGACAGGTGTTCGAGCGCCGCCGCCACCTCGCCCGCGCGGAGCCGATGCTGCTCGCCAGAGGGCGGCTGGAGCGCCACCAGGAGGGCGCGCGGCGTCTTGGAGACGGCGAGGTGATCGAACCCGACGGCGAGCCGATCCGGCCCGTCATCAACTTGCTGGTGAGCGAGCTGGAGGCGCTCGAGCGCTACGTCGACGGCGCGCTCGACGAGCATGGCGACGCCGGGGCGACCGTGCACGCGCTGCCCCGCGGTCCCGGCGAGACCGCCGTCGAGGAAGCCGACGGCGCCGAGGTCGGCTCGAGCATGCGCGCGGTCGCGCCCCCGATCCAGAGCTTCGCGAGGGGCAGGCGGCGCTAGTGGCCGCGGGGTGCCGAGACTAGACTCGCCGCGTGCGGGCGATCGAGCTGCCAGTCGTCGACTCGGACCAGCGGCGTGCGCTGCTGGGCGATGACCCGCACCCCTGGGGTGGCGAGGCGGAAGGGCTCGAGTGGGCCGAGAAGCACCACCACGTCGGCGTCCCCGCCGAGCACGGCGAGCTGCTCGCGCTGGCCGGCGCGCTGATCGCCGAGGTGAGGGTGGATGCGCAGCCGCCCTTTCCCGTGGTCGGGATCGGCAGCGTGATCGTGCGGCCCGACGTGCGCGGCCGCGGCCTCGCGAGGCTCGTCATCGAGGGCAGCCTCGATGTCGCCCGCCGCCTCGGGCCGGAGCGCGCGATGCTGTTCTGCCGCGAGCCGCTCGTCTCGCTCTACGAGGGGTTCGGCTTCCTGCTGATCGACGCGCCCGTCACCGCCGAGCAGCCCGCGGGGCGAGTCGAGATGCCGCTGCGCGCGATGTGGGCGCCACTGCGCGACGGCGCGGGCTGGCCGCCCGGCGCGGTCGAAGTGCTGGGCGAGCCGTTCTGAGCGTTCGCGCTGCGGGCGCGGCGCCGGCCGGCGCCCCCGGGGGAGGTGGGCGCCGGCCGCGCCGGTTGGTGCTCAGCGCGCGGCGGCCACGGGTCCCGCGCGCTCGGTCTCCTCGGCGTCTGTGACCGCCCAGGCGAGACGCTCGATCAGCTGCTCGGCCGCGTAGCCGTCCGACAGGTGGATGGAGCTCACCCTCTCATCCAGCAGCACCGGTCCGGAGTCTCCCGGCTGGGGACGTCCGCGTGTGGCCTCGGGGTCGGCCGCCACGATGATCCTGGCCATGAATCTCTCCTTCCAATCGAGATTCCCTCCTCCGACGCCCACCGTGCCCGAGGAACATCAAGCCCCGGTTAAGAGTCTGTGTCCGTTCCCTCATCCGGTCGCCCGTCTGACCTGATGAACGTGCTCGTGCAACTAGGGTGGGGGAATCGCGCGACTGGGCGACACCGAGCTCGACGTCTCCCCGCTGTGCCTCGGCGGCAACGTGTTCGGCTGGACGCTCGACGAGGAGCAGTCCTTCGCGGTGCTCGACGCGTATCGAGAGGCGGGCGGCAACTTCATCGACACGGCCGACGTGTACGGCGGCCGCGGCGCGGGCCCGGGCTTCTCCGAGCAGATCATCGGGCGGTGGATGGCCTCGCGCGGCAACCGCGACGAGCTCGTGATCGCGACCAAGGTCGGGATGTCGGCGGCGCGGCGCGGGCTTTCGGCGCAGACGATCGCCGCGGCCTGCGAGGAGTCGCTCGCGCGCCTGGGGACGGACCGCATCGATCTCTACTACGCGCACAAGGACGATCCCGATACGCCGATCGAGGAGACGCTCGTCGCGTTCGGCACGCTGATCGCCGAGGACAAGATCCGCTATGCGGGCGCCTCCAACTACTCCCCGCAGCGGCTCGAGCAGGCGCTGGAGCTGGGACGCCAGGCAGAGCTGGCGAGCTACGTCGCCCTGCAGGACCAGTACAACCTGATGGAGCGCTCCTACGAGCGCGAGCTGGAGCCGCTCTGCGCCGCGCACGGCGTCGAGTCCGTTCCCTACTACGGGCTCGCGAGCGGCTTTCTGACCGGCAAGTACCGCCGCGGCGGCCCGGAGGTCGAGAGCCCGCGCGCCGCCGCAGTGCTCGAGCGCTACGTCAACGAGCGCGGCGCCGCCGTGCTCGACGCGCTCGACGAGGTCAGCCGCGCACACTCCTCGGGCGACGCTGCCGTCGCGCTCGCCTGGCTGGCCGCCCAGCCGACCGTGCTCGCGCCGATCGCGAGCGCGAGGACGACCGCGCAGCTGCGTGAGCTGCTCGCGTTCGCCGAGTTGAAGCTCACGGGCGAGGAGCTCGCGCTGCTCGGCGCCGCGAGCGCCACGAGCTGAGCGCCGCCCGCGTCAGGCCCGCGCGGAGAAGCTCAGCGCCTGTCCGTCGGCATCGGCGAGCCGCAGCTCGCCGTCGTGGCGCTCGGCGTCGCCGGCGGCCGCCGCCGCGAGCTCGTCGAGTGCCGCGAGGCCGCTGAGCTCGAACGCGACCCGGCGCAGGCCCGGCGCCTGGGGCGGCGCCGGGGCGGCGCCCGCGCTCTGCCAGGTGTTGACGCCGATGTGATGGTGGTAGCCGCCGGCGGAGAGGAACGAGGCAGCCGGGATGCGGGCTTGCTCGTCGAAGCCGAGCCGCTCGTAGAAGCGGGCCGCGCGATCGACCTCCGCCACCTTCAGGTGCACGTGGCCGATCCCCGTGCCGGGCGCGACGCGCGGCTCGGGCGCGGACGTCGAGGTGCTCATCAGGTCGTCGAGGTCGAGCGGCGCCGTGAAGATCTCGTAGCCGCCTCCGGGCCCGCGGCCCCATTGCTCGCGCGGGCGGTCGGCGTACACCTCGATCCCCAGCCCGTCGGGGTCGTCGAGGTACAGCGCCTCGGAGACGCCATGGTCCGAGGCGCCGGTCAGCGGCCAGCGCGAGGCGGCGATGCGGCGGACCGTGTCGGCCAGCGCCTCGCGCGAGGGATGCAGCCAAGCCACGTGGAACAAGCCCGTGCTGCGAGGGGGCGCGGGACGGGCGCCGCCGTCGATCGCGACCAGCTCGAGCGCGGGATCCGCCGGGTCCGCGCCGAGCAGCGCGCGCCCATCGTCCTGCTCGAGGAGCGCCAGCCCGAGCACGCGCTCATAGAACTCCGCGCTCCTCGCCAGGTCTGCGACGGCGAGGCGCACCGAGCGGATCCTCAGGGCCGGATCGATCGTGGCCATGCCCCGATCAGGGTAGTGTGGCGGCGTGGATTACCGCAGGCTCGGCACGAGCGACCTGGAGGTCTCGGAGATCAGCCTTGGCTCGTGGCTGACCTACTCCGGCGGCGTGAGCCAGGAACAGGCCAAGGCGTGCGTCGAGGCGGCGTTCGAGGAGGGCATCAACTTCATCGACACGGCCAACGTCTACGGCCGCGGCGCCGCCGAGGCGCTGCTGGGAGAGGTGCTCGCGGGCCGCGATCGCTCCTCCTACGTGCTCGCGACCAAGGTGTACTTCCCGATGTCGGACACCGACAAGGGGCTCTCGGCCGAGCAGATCCACAAGCAGATCGACGCCTCCCTGCAGCGGCTGCAGACCGACTACGTCGACCTCTACCAGTGCCACCGCTTCGACCGCGAGACGCCGCTCGAGGAGACGATGGGCGCGCTCACCGAGGTCGTAGGGGAAGGCAAGGCGCGCTACATCGGCTTCAGCGAGTGGCCCGTCGAGGAGGTCGAGCGCTCGCTCGCGATCCCTGGCGTGCAGCGGTGGGTCTCGAGCCAGCCGCAGTACTCGATGCTCGTCCGCGGACCCGAGGCGGAGCTGATCCCGCTCTGCGAACGGGAGGGGATCTCGCAGATCGTCTGGTCGCCGCTGGCCCAGGGCGTGCTGGCCGGCCGCTACCACCCGGGACAGGCGCCGCCGGCCGACTCGCGCGCGGCGAGCGAGAGCATGGGCGGCTTCATCGGCGGGCTGATGACCGAGCCGATCCTCGAGGCCGTCGAGCGGCTGCGCGACGTCGCCGCGGCAGCCGGGCTGACGATGGCCCAGCTCGCGCTCGCGTGGGTCCTGCGCCAGCGCAACGTGGCGTCCGCGATCGTGGGCGCGAGCCGCCCCGAGCAGGTGCGCGAAAACGCCTCTGCGTCCGGCATCACGCTCGACGAGCAGACGCTCGCCGGCATCGACGCCGCGCTCGGCGACGTCGTCTACCGCTAGGCGCCCCACGACGGCGAGCGCCTGCAGACGTGCGGCCGCCCCCGATGGGTTCGCTCACTGCTCGCGCGGCGCCACGACGAGCGTCTGAAAGCCGCGGCCGACCGGACCGTCGAGGTCGTGCAGCACGGTCTCCGCGAGGCCGGTCCCGCCGGCATGCAGCAGCGTGCGGGCGTCGAGCCCGATCCACTCGCCGCGCGGCTGGCGGTGCAGGTGCACGTGCAGGTCGGCGTTGATGAACAGCCACCCGTCGAACGGCAGGCTCGCGCTGATCCCGTTGCCGAAGTCGGCGCTTGCGGCCACGCGCGCGAGCGGGCTGGCGGGCTCGTCGTCGACGAGCGGATAGCGAAGCCGCTGCCAGACCCGTCCGGGGCCGGGCCGCCAGGGGTCATCGAGCCAGCGCATCTCCATCGCGGTGGCGGCAAAGCTCGGCTGGTCGTTCTCCGGGTCCAGCGCGAAGGAGATCGGCTCGGCCTCGTCCGGCCCAGGCATCCGCTCGCCGGCGAGCGCTCCGGCCGGGAGCTCCGGCAGCTGCTCGGGGATCGCCTGCACGCGCAGCGCGCTGGCGCGGCAGACGAGCTGCTCATCGCCGCCGCCCAGGTCCGCAAACAGTTCGGCGGCGAGCTCCTGCACGCGCCGCCCCGGGCGCAGGGTGCGGGTGAGGACGCGCAGCGGCGCGAACGGGATCGGCCGCAGCAGCTCGAAGCCGAGCCGCGCGATCTGCGCCCCGGGAACCGGCTCGTGGCGCTCGAACTCGCTCGCGATCAGCGCCGCCGGAGCGCCGCCGTGCAGCGCCCGCGGATCCCACGGCCCGCGCGCCTGCTCGCTCGGCGCGAAGAACGCGCCCGCGGCGCTGAAGATCGGCTCGCCCACGCGGGTGCTCAGCTCGGCGGGGCCGTGTGATCGACCGGCAAGGAGTCGACGAACTCGGTGAGCCGGCCCGGGTCGCGCAGCGGCGCGCCATGGCCGAAGCAGGTCAGCCGCGGGCGCAGCTCGGCCAGGCGGCGCGCCGAGGCGCGGTTGCGCGGGGGGTCCGGCGTGAACACGTCGGGCGGCTCGTGCAGGCCGGGGCGCCCGGTCCGAACGTTGATGTTGTTCAGCACGTCGCCGAGGAGCAGCACGCGGTCGGACGCGCGCCAGTAGGCGACCTGCCCGGGCGAGTGGCCGGGGGACTCCAGCACGGTGAAGCCGGCCACCTCGTCGCCCTCCGCGAGCGCGCGCGAGACCGGATGCGGCGGTCCCGTCCAGAAGCGCTGCTGCAGCGCGTTGATCCAACCGGGCACCTGGGAGCTTGCGATCCCGCCGGGCGTCTCCATCGCGCGCACGTCGCCGCGCCCGCACCACAGCGGGATCCCCAGCCGTTCGCAGACCGCGTGCGAGCAACCCTGATGGTCCGGGTGCGCGTGCGTGAGGGCGTGGGCGCTCAGCTGCCGCCCTGCGAGCTGAGCGAAGATGCGACGGTGCGCCTGCTTCGTCGCGGCGTCGATCAGCACGTCCTCGGCGACGTAGACGTTGATCGCGTTTCGCGGCCAGCCGCTCAGCTGCCACAGGCCGTCAGCCAGCTCTCTCATCGGACCCCCTCCGCTATCCGCCGGTGCGCTCCCACGTGAAGCCTCGCACAGCGAGGAACATGCCGAAGGCTCCCCACAGCGCGATCACGGCGAGCTGATCGAGGTTGTCCGCGAGCGACTTGCCGGTCACCATCGCTCCGGACAGACCGACGATCAACGGCTCGAGCGGCAGGGCTTCGGCGATGCTGCGCAGGAAGCCCGGCGCGCTGGCCGAGTCGAACACGTAGAAGGAGACGAACACGACGGGCAGGAACACCGCGTTGACGTAGGCGGCGGTCGACTCGAAGTTCGGGATCGCGTGGGCGAAGGCGACTCCGAGCGCGGCAAAGCTCACGACACCGACCAGCACGAACACGATCAGCTCGACCCATTCGCGCGGCCAGCCGATCCCGAAGATGACCTCGCCGGCGATGATCACGATCGCGATCTGCAACGCGGTGTTGGTCACCGCGTTCGCGGCGACGCCGGAGAAGTAGGAGAACGTCGGCAGCGGGGTGCCCCGGATCCGCTTCAGCACGCCGCGCTCGCGCAGGAACACGATGTTGTAGGCGAGTGCCGTGAACGTCGTCGCCATCACGCTCATCGCGCCGATCGCGGGGAGCAGCTTGTTCAGGTCGCGCTGGCTGCCGCTGAGGATCGCGCCGCCGGCCGCGAGGAACAGCAGCGGCAGCACGAAGTTGAAGAAGGCGGCGCTCGGGTTGCGCCAGAACATCTTGCGCTCGAGGCGGTACTGGCGCCACCCGAGGACGATCGTCTCAGCCATCGGCGGTCAGCTCCAGGTACACGTCCTCGAGCGTGGGACGCGCGACCATCAGCTCGCGCAGGCGCCAGCCCTCCGCGAGCGCGCGGCCGGTCAGCTCGTGCAGCGTCGCCGTCGGGTCGTCCGTGTCGAGCTCGACGAGCGCGCCGTCGGCGTCGCGGTAGCTGACCCGGTAGCGCTCGCCCGCGCCGTCTCCGCCGAGCTCCCGTGGCGGGCCGATCGCGAGCACGCGGCCGTCCTTGACGATCGCCACGCGGTCGGCGAGCTCCTGCGCCTCGTCGAGGTAGTGCGTCGTCAGCAGGATCGTCTTACCGAGCTCGCGCAGCGAGCGCACCGTGCCCCAAGCGGCGCGGCGCGCCTCCGGGTCGAAACCGGTCGTCGGCTCGTCGAGGAAGATCAGCTCGGGGTCGCCGACGAGCGCAAGCGCGAAGTCGAGCCGCCGCAGCTGCCCACCCGAGAGCCGCCGGCAGCGCACGTCGGCCACGGGCTCGAGGCCGGCGAGCAGGAGCACTTCGCCGACGCCGCGCGGACTCGGATAGAACGCCGCCCATTGGGCCAGGGCCTCGCGGGGTGTGATGTGGCTGTAGATGCCGCCCGACTGGAGCACGATCCCGATCCGCCGCCGCAGCTCGATCTCGCGTCGCGCCGGGTCGTGCCCGAGTACCGAGACCTCGCCCCCGCTGCGTGCCCGGTAGCCCTCCAGGATCTCGACCGTCGTCGTCTTGCCCGCCCCGTTGGGGCCCAGCAGCCCGAAGACCTCGCCGCGGCGCACGGTGATGTCGAGCCCGCGCAGCGCTTCGAAGTCGCCGTAGCTCTTGCGCAACGCGCGCACCTCTATCGCCGGGGCGTGCTCGCTCACGTTCGGATCATCTCAGCACCCCGCGTGCCGTCTCGCTCCTCGAGCCGGTCTGGGCGGCGGTGCGCCGGCGCGGGCTACCAGTGCACGCCGCGGGTCAACGTGGCCATCGCGATCTGCTCGAAGGAGACGTGTTCCTCGACTTCCTTCTGGCCCTTCGCGGCCGCCGAGTCCGGAAACACGCGATAGCCCAGGTGCAGGACGCGGTCCATGAGGCTCGGCGAGAGGCTGTAGAGGACTTCGCCGAACTTGCCGAGCCGGGTGCCCATCTCCTTGGGGCGCGAGCGCAGCGCCTCGCAGATCATGTCCGCCGCCTCCTCGGGGCTGAGAGTGGGGAAGGCGTCGTACATTTTCGTCGGTGCGATCATCGGCGTGCGGACGAGCGGCATGTGGATCGTCGTGAACGTCACGCCGTCGCCGATCACCTCCGAGGCGACGACGCGCGTGAACGCATCGAGCGCCGCCTTCGAGGCGACGTATGCGGAGAAGCGCGGCGGGTTCGTCTGCACCCCGATCGAGGACACGTTGACGATGTGCCCCGAGCCGCGTTCGCGCATGTGCGGCAGCAGGCCGATGATCAGCTTGATCGCGCCGAAGTAGTTGAGCTGCATCGTGCGCTCAAAGTCGTGGAAGCGGTTGTAGCTGAGCGCGATCGAGCGCCGGATCGAGCGGCCCGCGTTGTTGACGAGCATGTCGACGTTGCGGTGGTCGGCGAGCACGCGCTCGAGCAGGCGTTCGACCGAGTCGACATCGGAGATGTCGGCGGCGTAGACGTAGGCCGTGCCGCCTCCGGCGACGATCTCGGCGCGAACCTCCTCGAGCTTGTCGACGTTCCGGGCCACGAGCAGCGGCACGCCGCCTCCGGCGGCGACCTTCAGCGCGGTCGAGCGCCCGATCCCGGATGAGGCTCCGGTGATCATCACGTGCCTTCCGTTCAGCGCCTCGTGCAGCGTGCGCCCGCGGCCGGTCGCCGGCTCCATCTCGCGCTCCCAGTAGTCCCACAGCCGCGGCGCGTATTCGCGAAGCGGGGGCGGCTGTTCGAGCGCCGTGGCCGCGAGCGCGCGGCCCGCCTCGTGCGCGTCGAAGCGCGGCACGAGCTCGACGTGGGCGAGCACCTCGCGCGGGACCCCGAGCTCGTGCAGGGCGAGGTCGGAGATCTGCTTGAACGGCGGCAGCGCCGCCGCCAGCGCCAGCGGCCATCTCGGCAGCGGATCGAGCAGGCGTTTGTCGACGTTCGCGGCGAAGCGCGGGGCGTGCGCCGCGACGGCCAGCTCGTTGATCAGGTCGACGACCTTCTGCGCCCGCGGGTCGGTGAGGTGGAAGGCCTGCCCGTCGAGGTTCGGCTCGTGGGCGATGTGCTCGAGCGCGCCCGCGACCCAGTCGACCGGCACGACGTTCGTGTACCCGAGGTCGAGCCCGACCAGCGGCACCCATTCGGGCACGACGCGGCGCAGGCGCTGGATCGCTTTGAAAAAGTAGTACGGGCCGTCGATCTTGTCCATCTCGCCCGTCTTGGAGTCGCCGACGACGATCCCCGGGCGGTAGACGCGCCAGGGCACGTAGAGCTGCTCTCGCACGATCCGCTCGGACTCGAACTTCGTGCGGTGGTAGGGCGACGGCAGGCGCTGGTTCTCGTCGAACATGCTCTCGTCGAAGACGCCGCGGTAGGTGCCCGCGACGGCGATCGAGGAGACGTGGTGCAGGCAGCCCGCGTCGACGGCGCGCGCGAGTTCGACGGCGTGCGTGGTGCCGCCGACGTTGACAGCCGTGTTGCGCTCGGGCGGAGCCGTCATGTCGTAGACGGCGGCGAGGTGGAAGAAATGATCGATCTTGCCGTGGAGCTCGGCGACCTCGTCGCCGTCGACGCCGAGCAGGGGGCGTCGCAGGTCGCCGACGACCGGCTTGACGCGCTCGGCGGCCGAGGCGCCCGTTGCGACCGTCCAGCGCTCCACCAGGTCGTCAAGGCGGCCGCGGCTGTTCTCGCGGACCAGCACGTACACGTCCCCCTGGCGTTTGCCGAGCAGCCCCTCCACGAGACGGCGCCCGATGAAGCCGGTCGCTCCTGTCACGAAGTAGGCCATCGTGCGCGAAGCCTATCCGCAAACGCCCCGTCGCCGCGGGGCTGCGTATGCGATCGCCGATACTCCACTCACGATGTCAGAGCAGACAGTCGCGATCGTGCGCGAAGCCCTCGAGACGTTCGACACGGGCGACCTCGAGCGGTTGTACTCGCTGATGCACCCCGACTTCGAAGGGCACGTCTCGCCGGAGCTCTCCGCGGAGCCCGACACCTATCGCGGCCGCGAGGGGATCCGCCGGTACTTCGACTCGTTCAGGGAGGCGTTCGACGAGATCCGCTTCCATGTCGAGCAGCTCGAGGACGCGGGGGACGCCGTCGTGGTCGGCCTGCGCATGACCGCGACGGGCAGGCTCACCGGGATCATCGTGGAGCAGCGCAACGCCGGCGTATGGACGGTGCTCGACGGCAAGCTCGCGCGGATCGACACCTACGCGACCTTTGCCGACGCGCAGGCGGCGGCGCACACGGGCGGATCGGAAAAGGCGGCGGGGCGCTAGTCAGGCGCCGGCGCCCGCGCCGCCGCGGCCCTCCCCGGCGGCGAAGCGCGCCGCGCCGCGCGCGCCTTCCTCGAACACCTCCGGCCCGGCCTGGGCCTCGAACGCGAGCGCGTCGGCGAGCGGCAGGCCGAAGCCCTCGATCGCCGCGCGGCGGTCGGCGAGCATCGTCGACTGCGGAAAACGGGCGAGACCTTCGGCGAGCTCCAGCGCGCGGTCGAGGTGCGCCCCGTCGGGGACGACCTCGGTCAGCATCCCCATCGCCAGCGCCTCGGAGGCATCGATGATGCGCCCGGTGAGGATCAGATCCAGCGCGCGGCCGAGGCCGACGATGCGCGGCAGGCGCTGCGTGCCGCCGTCGATCAGCGGCACGCCCCAGCGCCGCTCGGGGTAGCCGAGCTGCGAGGAGGAAGTGGCGATGCGCAGGTCGCACCAGAGGGCGATCTCCAGCCCGCCGGCCAGCGCGTACCCGGCGATCGCCGCGATCGTCGGCTTGGACGGGGTCAGGCGGGTGAACCCCATCGGGCCCTCGGCGCTCATCAGCCGGCCGGCCATCGTCTCGGTCGCCTTGAGGTCCGCCCCGGCGCAGAACGCGACCCCGCCCGCCCCCGTGACGACGAGCACCAGGGCGTCGTCATCGCGCTCGAACTCCAGGTAGGCCTCGTAGAGCGCTTCGGCGGTCGGCCCGTCGACCGCGTTGCGGCGGTGCGGGCGGTCGATCGTGATCAGCGCGGCCGGGCCGCTGCGCTCATAGGTGACGGCGTCGCGCCCGCTCGGTTCGGCCGCCATCGCCCGCTGCCCGCAGGCGCTACCAGCCGCCGCGCCAGCCGGCGGTGCTGTCGATCTGCTTTTCGGCGGCTTTGCGGCGGTCCTTGCGCCTCTCGAGGCGGCCCTGCAGCATGCTCATCGCGAACACGAACACCGGGAAGAAGACGATCACGCCGAACATGATGTTGGTGATCGCTTTGTCGTTGGTGGGACCGTAGAAGCCCCGGCCGTCGTTGTCGGCGTGCGCCACAGAGGCGAGCGCGAGGGTGAGCAGCAACGTGCACGGGATGATCCGGATCGCGAGGCGGCGCATCGCCGCGATCCTACCCGATCGTTCTTCCGAGCCGGTTGGGCGCGGCCCTACCATCAGCAGCCGTGGCACTGCTGATCGCATCCGACCTGCACAAGGACATCGCGGGCGAGCCGCTGCTCCGCGGCGTCTCGTTCAAGCTCGAGCGCCGCGAACGGATGACGATCGCCGGACGCAACGGCGCCGGCAAGACCACGCTGCTGCGGATGCTCGCGGGGGAGACGTCGATCGACCGCGGCGAGCTCTCGATCGCGAAGGGCGTGCGGATCGCGCTGCACGATCAGCGCCCGCCGCGCGAGCGCGACGTGGCGCTGGGCGACTACGTGCTCTCCGGCTGCGCCGAGGAGCTCGCGATCGAGGCCGAGCTGGCCGGCCTGGAGGCGCGCATGGCGGCCGGAGAGACCGACGAGGCGACGCTCGCGCGGTACTCCAAGGCGCAGGCCAGGCTGGAGGCGCGCGGCGGCTACCTGTGGCGCTCGCGCGCGAGCACGATGGCCCACGGCCTCGGCTTCCGCGACGAGGACCTGGAGCGGCGCCTGGACACCTTCTCGGGCGGCCAGCTCACGCGCGCCTCGCTGGCCCGGGCGCTCGCGACCGGCGCCGACGTGCTGCTGCTCGACGAGCCCACGAACCACCTCGACATCGCCTCGCTGGAATGGCTGGAGCAGACGCTCGCCGAGCTGGACGCCGCGGTCGTGCTCGTCGCCCACGACCGATGGTTCCTCGAGGCCGTCGGGACGGCCGTGCTCGAGCTCGAGGCCGGCCGCTCACGCTTCTTCGCGGGGTCGTGGGCCCAGTGGCGCAAGGAGCAGGCCGCGCGCGACATCGCGCTCGGGAAGGCGATCGACAAGCAGCAAGCCGAGATCGAGCGCATGGAACGCTTCATCGAGCGCTTCCGCTACAAGGCGACGAAGGCCAAACAGGCGCAGTCGCGCGTCAAGAAGCTCGCGAAGATCGAGCGCATCGAGCGCGATCCGCGGGACGGGCACGCGCTCGAGTTCCGTTTCAAGCCGCCTGAGCGCAGCGGACGCGTGATCTTCGAGCTGGAGGGCGGCCGCGTGGAGGTCGGCGAGCCGCCACTCGTGCTGCTGGAGCAGGCCGAGCTGTGGCTGGAACGCGGCGAGCACGTGGCGCTCGTCGGCCCCAACGGCACCGGCAAGACAACCCTGATCGAGACGCTCGAGGGGCGGCGCGCGCTGGCCGCGGGGAAACTGTCGACCGGCCACAACGTGAAGCTGGGCTACCTCTCCCAGCACGCGGACGAGATCGGCTCGGGCGGCGACCGCGACCAGAGCGTGCTGGAGGCGGCGCAGCGCGCGACGAAGCTGACCCCCAACAAGGCGCGGGCGCTGCTCGGCCGCTTCCTGTTCTCGGGCGAGGAGGTCGAGAAACCGCTGGCCGGGCTCTCCGGAGGCGAGCGCCGGCGCCTGTCGCTGGCGATCCTGGTCCAGTCCGGCGCGAACGTGCTGATCCTCGACGAGCCCACCAACCACCTCGACATCGAGAGCCGCGAGGCGCTCGAGGACGCCCTGCGGGCCTTCACGGGCGCCGTGCTGCTGGTGTCCCACGACCGGGCGCTGCTCGACGCGGTCGGGACCCGGACCGTCGCCGTGGAGAGCGGGACGCTTCACACCTACCAGGGCGGATGGGCCGACTACTGGCGCATCCGCGAGGAACGGGACGACGCGGGCGAACGGGCTCCCGCGCCGCCGGCGCGGGAGCCCGGCATGGAGCCGACCGCGGCCCCCAAGAAGCGGAGCGAGCGGCCGAAGGGCCCCTCGAAGAACCGGCTGGGCGCCCAGCAGAAGGCGGAGCACGCCGTGGAGGAGGCCGAAGCGGCGCTCGCGGCGCTGGAGCAAGAGCTCGCCGACCCCGCGGCGTGGGCCACCCGCTACGAGGCGGCCAAGTCCGAGGCACGGCACACGGCGGCGCGCCGCGCCGTCGAGACCGCCTACGCGGACCTCGAGGCGCTCATCGACTGAGCGGGCGGGCGCGCTCTGATTACACTCGGGGTATGACCGACGGGCAGCGCGCGTTTCGCAACATCGCGATCATCGTCGCGCTCGGCGCCGCCGTCTACTTCATCCCCGGCGGCGGACGCGCAGCGGACGGCTTCGTCGCGTTCCTGTGGGCCGCGTTCGGGATCGGGATCGGCTACCTCGGACTGCGTCTGTACCGCGAAAACCAGTTCCGGCTGTCCGCGCTCGGCGACCGTCACCGCGGCATGCTCTACGGCGCGATCGCGCTCGCGCTGTTCTGCTACATGGGACGCTCGCGGATGTGGGAAACGGGGCTCGGCGAGCTCGCGTGGTTCGTGCTCGTCGGGCTCGTGCTGTACGGGTTCCTCGAGGTCTACCGGCACTACCGCAGCTACTCCTAGGCTGAGAGCCGGCGTGACCGATGACACTCCATCGCAGCGGATCGACGCGAGGATCGCTGAGCTGGGCGACTGGCGCGGCGAGACGCTCGCCCGCGTGCGCGCGATCGTAAAAGCGGCCGATCCCGACATCGTCGAGGAATGGAAATGGCGCGGCACCCCGGTCTGGTCGCACGACGGGATCATCACCACCGGTGAGACGTACAAGAGCGTCGTCAAGCTGACGTTCGCCAAGGGCGCGTCGCTGCCGGATCCCGCCGGGCTGTTCAACTCGAGCCTCGAGGGCAACACCCGCCGGGCGATCGACATCGGCGAGGGCGAGGAGATCGACGAGCAGGCGCTGAAGGCGCTGGTCCGCGCGGCCGTCGCGCTCAACGAGTCCAAGACCTGACGCGGCGGGCGTCGCTCCTATCCTCGGAGCGTGGCAACGACGGACACGCAGAAGAAGGAGAAGCCCGAGGGGCTGGCTGCGCAGCGCCGTGCGCTGCCCGACCAGCCGGGCGTGTACCTGTTCCGCGACGGCGCCGGGCGCGTGCTCTATGTCGGCAAGGCCAAGTCGGTGAAGAAGCGCGTCGCCTCCCACTTCTCCAAAGCGCAGGTGCCGAGCAGTCCCGGGCACGCGGAGATGATCGCCGCCACCGAGCACGTCGAAACCGTCGTTGTCGCGAGCGAGGCCGAGGCCCTGCTGGCGGAGCAGAGCTTCATCAAGCAGTACCGGCCGCGCTTCAACATCCGCCTGCGGGACGACAAGTCCTATCCGTTCATCGGCATCTCCCTGGACGAGGAGTTCCCGCGCGTCTACTTCACGCGCGAGCGCCACCGCTCCGGTCGTGCCTACTTCGGCCCGTACTCGAACGCGAAACGGGTGCGCTCGACGCTCGAGGTGCTCGCCAAGGTGTTCCTGTTCCGCTCCTGCACCGGCGTCGAGCCCGGGCGCCGCAGCGGCAGCCCCTGCCTGGACTACTACATCAAGCGCTGCGGGGCGCCCTGCGTCGGCTACGTCACGCGCGAGGAGTACCGCGAGGCGATCGACGGGGTGCGCGACTTCCTCTCCGGGCGCTTCTCGCAGATCGAGCGCGACCTGGAGCGGCGCATGCGCGAGGCGGCCGCGCAAGAAGAGTTCGAGCAGGCGACGATCGAGCGCAACCGGCTGCAGGCGGTCCGCTCGCTGCTGGAACGCCGGCGCGTGACCGGCGACTCCGTCGGCACCTTCGACGCGATCGCGGTCGCGCTGGACGGGCGCGAGGCCAACGCGCAGGTGTTCCAGGTTCGCGACGGCGTGCTCTCGGACCGCCAGTCGTTCTACCTCTCGAACGAGACCGAGCGCGACCTGGGCGAGGTCGCCGAGGAGTTCATGCTCCAGTACTACAGCGGCCAGATCTCGATCCCGGCGCTGCTCGTGGTGCAGGGCGAGATCGGCGAGCGCCCGGCGCTGGAGGTGGCGCTCGCGAGCCGGCGCGACGGGCCGGTCGAGCTGCGCGCCGCCGAGCGCGGCGAGAAGCGGCGCATCCTCGAGCTCGCCGAGCGCAACGCCCGCCTCGCGCTCGACCAGGAGCGGCTGCGCTCCGAGCGCCGGCGCCAGGGCCGCGTCGAGGCGCTCGAAGGCCTGCAGCTCGCGCTCTCGCTCGACGCGCCGCCGGTGCGGATCGAGTGCTTCGACATCTCCAACCTCGGCGGCACGCACACGGTCGCCTCGATGGTCGTCTTCGAGGGCGGCGCGCCGAAGAAATCGGACTACCGCCGCTTCAAGATCCGCTCCACCGAGGGCGCGCCCGACGACTTCGCCGCGATGGCCGAGGTCTTGGAACGACGGTTCGCGCAGTGGGAGCGCCAGGCCGACATCTCCCCGCACGACCCGTCGTATGACCCGAGCTTCGCCGCGCTGCCGAACCTCGTCGTGATCGACGGCGGCAAGGGTCAGCTGAGCGCCGGGCTCGGGCCGCTGCAGGGCTTTCGGGAGCGCGGCGTCGCGGTCGTCTCGCTGGCGAAGCGAATCGAGGAGGTGTTCCAGCCGGGCCGGGCCACGCCGCTGGTCCTCGACCACTCCACGCCCGAGCTGCAGCTCCTCCAGCGCGTCCGCGACGAGGCGCACCGCTTCGCGATCACCCACCACCGCACGCGCCGCGACCGAGCGATGACGAGCTCGGTGCTCGACGGGCTGCCCGGAGTGGGGGAGGCGCGCAAGCGCGCGCTGCTGAACTGGTTCGGCTCGCCCGAGTCGGTGCTGGCGGCCTCCCAGGAGGAGCTCCAGTCGGTGCCGGGCGTGCCGGCGAAGGTCGGGCGGGATGTGCACGCATACCTGCATCGTGCGGGCTGAGCGCGACGGCCTCCGAGCGCAAGATCTTCACCGCGCGTCCGCGAAGCGCGGCACAATGACGATGTCATGGCCGTGTTGAGGCCCCTGCGACCGCTGCGCGCGGCCGGCGAGCGAGAAGAGAAGCCCGTGCTCGAGTCCCGGCTCGAGAACCTTGTCGTGATCACTGGCTTCTCGGGCGCCGGCAAGTCGACGGCGATGAACGTGTTCGAGGACGCGGGCTACTTCTGCGTCGACAACCTCCCTCCGGAGATGATCCGCTCGCTCGTCGAGCTCGTCGTGCACCGGGGCACCAAGGTCGAGCGCGCTGCGGTCGTCTCCGACGTGCGCGGCGGCGTCTACTTCGAGGGCCTGCAAGCGGTCGTCGACGATCTGGACGCGCTCGGCCTCAAGCATCATGTGCTGTTCCTCGAGGCCTCCGAGCAGACGCTCGTGAACCGCTACAAGGAGACGCGCCGCCGCCACCCGCTCGCGCCGGACGGCAGCGTCGCCGCGGGCGTCGCCGCCGAGCGCGAGCTGCTCACGCAGCTGCGCGAGCGCGCCGACCTCGTGATCGACACGACCGGCATGTCCGCGACGAGCCTGCGCGAGAAGATCGCCGCCGAGCTGCTCCCGCGCAAGGCGGTCGGGCGCCTCGCCGTGACGTTCATGTCCTTCGGCTTCAAGCACGGCCCGCCGCGCGATGAGGATCTCGTCCTCGACGTCCGCTTCCTGGCAAACCCGCACTACGAGGCAGATCTGCGTGAGCTCACCGGGCTCGACCCCGAGGTGGTCGAGTTCATCGGCCGCGACGGGCGCCTGGAGGAGCTCTACGAACGGCTCGACCCGCTGCTCGACTTCCTGCTGCCGCAGTACGTCGCCGAGGGCAAGGCACACCTGATGATCGCCGTCGGCTGCACCGGCGGGCGCCACCGCTCCGTGGCGATCGCAGAGCGCCTGGCTGCGCGCTACAGCGACGAGCCTGACCTGGACGTGAGCGTCGCGCACCGCGACATCGACAAGGCCCCGCGCGGCGCCTAGCCTGACGGCTCCCGCACGGCCGCTGATAGCCTGCGGCGGGCTCGGCCGGGCGCCGGGAGCGGCGTCCGGGACAAGGACGTCGCGGTTTCATGAACGCACCAGGAGGCGAGATGGCGGTACGGGTGGGAATCAACGGTTTTGGCCGCATCGGCCGGAACGTGTTCCGCGCCGCGATGGCCCAGGGGCAGGCCGCAGGCGACATCGAGTGGGTCGCTGTCAACGATCTGACCGACGCCGAGACCCTCGGGCACCTGCTCAAGTACGACTCGATCCTCGGCCCCTACCCGGGAACCGTCGAGGTGGCCGGCGACGCGATCGTCGTCGACGGCCGCCCGCTGGAGGTGCTGGCCGAGCGCGACCCCGGCGCGCTGCCGTGGGGCGAGCTCGGCGTCGACGTGGTGATCGAGTCGACCGGCTTCTTCACCGCCCGCGAGGACGCCGCCAAGCACCTCGCCGGGGGCGCGAAGAAGGTCGTGATCTCGGCCCCCGCGACGGACCCGGACGCGACCGTGGTGCTGGGCGTGAACTTCGACGAGGTCTACGACCGAGACAAGCACGACGTGATCTCCAACGCCTCGTGCACCACCAACTGCCTCGCGCCGATCGCCAAGGTGCTGAACGAGACGGTCGGCATCGACCACGGTCTGATGACGACGATCCACGCCTACACGGCCGACCAGCGCCTGCAGGACATGCCGCACAAGGACTTGCGCCGGGCGCGAGCCGCGGCGATCAACCTGATCCCCGCTTCCACGGGCGCCGCGAAGGCGATCGGACTCGTGATCCCCGAACTGCAGGGCAGGTTGAACGGCTTCGCCGTGCGCGCCCCTGTGCCGACCGGCTCGGTCGTCGACCTGACAGTGCAAACCTCGCGCGAGACGAACGCGGAGGAGATCAACGCAGCGCTGAAGGCGGCCTCTGAGAGCGGCCCGCTGCAGGGCCTGCTCGCCTATACCGAGGACCCGATCGTCTCCACCGACATCGTGAAGTCGCCGTACTCCTCGATCGTCGACGCAAAACTGACCTCGGTGATGCAGGGCACGATGGCGAAAGTGATCTCCTGGTACGACAACGAGTGGGGCTACTCCAACCGCGTCGTGGACCTCGTCCAGCGCGTTCTCTAGGCCGACCATCCAGTGCGCTCCATCGACGACCTCGACGTTGCCGGGCGCCGGGTGCTCGTCAGGGTCGATTTCAATGTCCCGCTCGCCGGGCGCCCGGACGGCACCGTGGCGGTCGCCGACGACACCCGCGTCCGCGCCTCGCTGCAGACGATCGAAGAGCTCCGCGACCGCGGGGCACGGCTCGTGCTCGTCTCGCACCTGGGCCGTCCCAAGGGCAAGACGGACCCCCAGCTCTCGATGGCGCCTGTCGCGGCACGCCTCGCCGAGCTGACCGGCGCGGACGTGACGCTCGCGCCCGGCGTGTGCGGGGAGGACGTCAAGCGGGTGAGCGAGCAGCTCGCCGACGAGGGCATCCTGCTGCTCGAGAACGTCCGCTTCGAGCCCGGCGAGGAAGCCAACGACCCCGCGTTCGCGCGCTGCCTGGCCGAGCTTGCGGACCTGTACGTCAACGACGCGTTCGGCACGGCGCACCGCGCTCAGGCCTCCACCGAGGGAGTCGCGCACCTGCTGCCCAGCGCCGCCGGCCGGCTGCTGGAAACGGAGGTCCGGACCCTTGAAGCGATCCTCGAGCATCCCGAGCGCCCGCTGGTGGCGATCGTCGGCGGGGCGAAGGTGGCGGACAAGATCGCGGTGATCGACCGCTTCCTCGCCGTCGCCGACACGGTTCTGATCGGCGGCGCGATGTGCTTCCCGTTCCTGCGCGCTCAGGGGCACGAGGTGGGCGACTCGCTGTGCAGCACCGAGGACGTCGAGCACGCGCGCCGTGCGCTTGCGGATGCTGGGAAGCCGGCCCGCGCGCGGCTGGCGCTGCCGGTGGACCTCGTCATCGCAACCGAGTTCTCCGCCGACGCCGAACGTCGCGAGCTCGATGGTGTGGATGTGCCGGACGGGTGGATGGGACTCGACGTCGGGCCCCGCACGGCCGCCGCCTACGCGGCCGAGATCGCCAAGGCCGGGACGGTGTTCTGGAACGGCCCGATGGGCGCGTTCGAGATGGAGCCGTACGCCGCCGGCACGCGCGCCGTGGCCGAAGCGGTCGCGGCAGCGCCGGGCCTGACCGTCGTGGGCGGGGGAGACTCGGCGGCGGCGCTCGCGCAATTCGGCCTCGCCGGTAGCGTCGATCACGTCTCGACCGGCGGTGGCGCGACGCTTCAGATGGTGGAGGGCACGAGACTCCCGGGCGTCGAGGCACTGGGAAAATGTGAGACCGGGCCGGCGCTCCGTGCCGGCCCCGGCGCCGGGGTCGCGCGCTGATGGCGGCGACCGATGAGGACCAGGGCCGGCGCTCCGTGGCGGCGCGGGTCCCGCTCGTCGCGGGCAACTGGAAGATGCACAAGACCGAACGGGAGGCCGAGGAGCTGATCCAGGCGCTCTTGCCGCGCGTCTCGGCGCTCGACGGCGTCGAAGTCGCGATCTGCGTCCCCTACACCGACCTGCGCGCGATGGTCGACAGCGCGCGGGGCTCTCGCGTCGAGGTGTTCGCGCAGAACATGCACCAGGAGCCCGAGGGCGCCTACACCGGCGAGATCTCGGCGCCGATGCTCGTCGAGCTCGACGTCCGCGGCGTGATCCTCGGCCACTCCGAGCGCCGGAAATTGTTCAACGAGACGGACCGCGCGCTCGCGGCCAAGGTGCCGGCCGCGCTGGAAGCCGGGTTGACGCCGATCCTGTGCGTGGGGGAGACCGAGGAGGAGCGCGACGCCGGCGAGATGGAGCGCCGGCTCCGACACCAGGTCAACGAAGATCTCGCCGCCGTCGAGGCAGAGCGGCTCGCGGACGTGGTGATCGCCTACGAGCCCTGTTGGGCGATCGGCACCGGGCGCGTCGCGACGCCCGAGCAGGCGCAGGAGGCGGTCGCGTTCATCCGCGCGCTCGTCGCCGGTCGCGACGAGGGTGCGGCCGAGCGCCTGCGCGTGCTGTACGGCGGCTCGGTCAACCCCGAGAACGCCGCGGAGCTGATGTCGCTTCCAGACGTCGACGGTGCGCTCGTCGGCGGCGCCTCGCTCGAAGCCGGGTCGTTCGCGGCGATCGCCGCCGCCGCCGCGCCATGAGCACCGTCGCGCTGCCCCCCGGGCCCGCGACGCTCCCTGTATCCCGCGCCTGCCTCATCGTCCTCGACGGCTGGGGGCTCGCCGCGCCGGGGCCCGGCAACGCCGTCTCGCTGGCCGCGACGCCGGTGTTCGACGAGCTGTGGGCCGCCTACCCCCACACCACGCTCACCGCCAGCGGGCGCGCCGTCGGCCTGCCCGACGGGCAGATGGGCAACAGCGAGGTCGGGCACCTCAACCTCGGCGCCGGCGCCGTCGTCCGCCAGGACCTGATGCGGATCGACGACGCGATCGCAGACGGGGAGTTCGATGCCAACCAGGTGCTGCGCGAGGCGTTGCTCGGCGCCGAGCGGGTGCACCTGCTCGGCCTCGTATCCGACGGCGGCGTTCACTCCTCGCTCGCGCACCTGCGGGCACTGCTCGCGCTCGGCCGCGAGCTGCGCGTGCCGGACCTGGTCGTGCACGCGTTCACCGACGGCCGCGACACGCTGCCGCACTCGGGAGCCGCGTTCCTCACCGAGCTCGACGCCGCCGAGGGCGCTCGCGTCGGATCGGTGATCGGGCGCTACTGGGCGATGGACCGCGACCGGCGCTGGGAACGCACGGCGCGCGCATACCAGATGCTGATGGACGCGAATGCGCCGTACCGGACGGGCTCGGGCGAGCAGGCGGTGCGTGACGCCTACGAGCGCGGGGAGACAGACGAGTTCATCGAGCCGACGCTAGTCGGCGCGGAGGCGCGCATCCGCCCGCAGGACAGCGTCCTCTGCTTCAACTTCCGTCCCGACCGCATGCGCCAGCTCGTCAGAGCGCTCGCCGAGCCCGGGTTCGGCGACGAATCGAGCTCCGGGCCGTCCGATCTGCCTGGCTGGCCCGGGCGCGGCGGCGACGAGCCGGTGAAGCGGCTCGCCACTTTGACGGAGTACGAGGAGGGCTGGCCCTATCCGGTCGCGTTCGCCCCCGAACGCCCGGCCGGCACGCTCGCCGAGGCGCTCGGCGAGCGCGGAGTCCGCCAGCTGCACGTCGCCGAGACCGAGAAGTACGCGCACGTCACGTACTTCTTCAACGGCGGCGAGGAGGCGCCGCAGCCCGGCGAGCGCCGCGAGCTCGTCGCCTCGCCGCGCGATGTCCCGACCTACGACCACAAGCCCGAGATGAGCGCGCCCGAGGCCGCCGGCGCCTTCGTCGAGGCTTGGGATGCCGAGGACTACGGCTTCGGCGTCATCAACTTCGCGAACGCGGACATGGTCGGCCACACGGGCGTGATCCCGGCGGCGGTGCGGGCGGTCGAAACCGTCGACGGCTGCCTCGGCGAGGTCGTCGCGGCCGTTCACCGCTCGGGCGGGGCCTGCCTGGTCACCGCCGACCATGGCAACGCCGACCACATGCTCGAGCCGGACGGGAGCCCCAACACCGCGCACTCGCTGAACCCGGTCCCGGCGATCGTGACCTGCGACTCGACGACGCTGCGCGCGGACGGCGGGATCCTCGCCGACGTCGCGCCGACGCTCCTCGAGATGCTGGCGATCGAGCAGCCCGCCACGATGACGGGGCACTCGCTGCTCACGTCGTAGATGAGTGACCGGGCCGGCGCTCCATGCCGGCCCTCGATAGATTCCTCCCCGTGCCTGGGGAGAACGGGGGCGGGCCTCATCTGCAGGGGGAGCTCGACGCGGAACGTCGCGGCCGCCTCTCGCGCCGCATGCTGGGCGGTTTCTTCATCGCCTCGGGCGTCAACCACTTCGTCAACCCGCGCTTCTACGAAGCGATCGTGCCGCCGTCGATCGCCGCTCGCAAGGAGCTCGTCGTGCAGGTCAGCGGCGCCGCGGAGATCGTCGGCGGTGTCGGCGTGCTGATGCCGTCCGCGAGGCGGCTCGCCGGGCCCTACCTGATCGCGCTGCTGGCGGCCGTGTTCCCGGCGAACCTATACATGGCGCGCGAGCCCGAGCGCTTCAGCCGCTTTCCGCGCTGGGGCCTCTACGCGCGCCTGCCGCTGCAGGGCCTGATGATGATCTGGGCCTGGCGCGCCACCAGGCGCTGACAGCGATCGTCCGGTCGCGGCCACGCGACGCTGCTATGTTCGGTTTTGCAGGGGAGAGGAACCCGCACCGCAATGGCAGCCGCGACCGCAGTAGAGATCACTCACGCCGACCACGAGGCGATGACGCTCGGCGAGCTCCGGGCCTGGCGCGGAATCCTGAGGGCGCATGCCTGCCTGGCCAAGCGCATCGACGCCGAGCTCGACGGTGCCCACGGGCTGCCGATGACCTCCTACGAGGTCCTGCACCACCTCGACGAGGCGAGCGGCGGGCGGATGCGGATGTGTGACCTGGCCGAGCAGGCCCAGCTGTCGCGCAGCGGCCTCACCCGGCTCGTCGACCGGCTCCAGCGCGACGGTCTGCTCGAGCGCTGCTCGTGCACCCATGACGCCCGCGGCTCCTACGCGTGCCTGACCGACGCGGGACGCGGCCGGTTGCAGGAAGCCCGCGTCACCCATCTGGCGGCCCTGCGCTCGGCCTTCTTCGCGCGCTTCTCCGAAGAGGAGCTCGCGCTCATGGCCGACATGTGGGAGCGGATCGCTCCCTGCAACGGCCTCTAGAGCCTCCGACGAGATCGACCGCCGCAAGGCGGTTTTTTTGTGCCCTCACCGCCTTGCGGCGGTCGCCGCCGTTCAGCTCTCGCGCGAGGTTGGCTCCCCTTCGACGCCCCTCCCGTTGACCCCGGGGCCCGCGTCCTTCTTGCGGCCGCCTTGCGGCGAGGAGCCGGCGCCGTCATCCCCCTTGAGGGCCCTGTGCGCGCGGCGGTGCAGGACGAAGAAGCCGACGATCGCCAGCACCGCCGCGACCAGGCCGTAGAGGCCGAAGGACTCGATCGCGTTGCTGGCCGAGCGTCCGAGGAAGTACGCGGCGAGGCCGATCGCGCACGCCCACGTGATCCCGCCGAGGGCGTTCCAGATGAAGAAGTCGCGCCAGTGCATCTTCGTGGCGCCCGCGAGCCAGGACGCCCACACCCGCAGCCCGAGCACGAAGCGTCCGAAGAAGACGGCCTTCGGACCGTGCCGCTCGAAGAACGGTTCGCCGACCGTGAGCACCTCGTGGCGCTGGCGTTCGAAGCGCCCCGGCCGCTCGAGGATCCAGCGGCCGCCCTTGCGGCCGATCACGTAGCCGATGTTGTCGCCGACGATCGCCGCGGCCGCCGCGATCGGGATCACCAGCTCGATGTGGAGTTTGTTCTCGCTGGCGAGGATCGCGGCGGTGATCAGCCCGGTCTCGCCGGGCACCGGCACGCCGCTGGACTCGGACATCACGATCAGGAACAGCAGGGGGTAGCCGGCCGTTTCGACGAGATGTGCGACGTTGACGATGAACGCGAGCACCCTCACTGCCTAGCACGTCTTCGCGGGCGAGCGCAGGCCCACGGCCCCCACCGTGGTGCTATTTCGTGTTTTCGGCGATCAGCTGCTTCAACGCCGTGGCAGTCTGCTGCACATCTGAGTAGACGACGTTGCGCAGCACGACTTTCGTCGGCGCCGGCGCCGTCAGCACCACGATCGCCACGATCACGAGCGCGACAGCGAGAAGGCCGAGCAGCAGCCCGGCGAGCCTGCCGCGCCTGCGTCTGGGCCGTGGAGCGTTCGCGCGTCCGCGCGGCGGCGCGGCAGCGGCCGCCTGGCGTCCGCGCGCAGGACCCTGGCGCGGGCGGCGGGTCGCGACGGCGGTCTGCGCCGTCTGGTCACGCCGCCCGCCCGCGAGCACGCTCGTCGCAGCCGTTGACGGCCCTGTCCGCCCGCTTTTGCGCGAGGACGCCCGCGTCGCGGCTGTCTCGCCGGGTTTCGACGGCGGGATCCCCCGCGCTCCGTCGTGGAGCGCCCTGCGCATCTCGTTGGCGGTCTTGTAGCGGTCGCGCGGGTCGAGCGCCAGCGCCATCGCGACCGCGTCGCCCAGCTCCGGGTTGACGGCCGCGACCAGCGCGTCGAGCATCGGCGGCGCCTCCTGCTGCTGCTTGAGCGCGAGCTCGGTCAGCGAGCTCGCCTCGTACGGAAGCCGGCCGGAGATCAGCTGGTAGGCGACCACCCCGAGGGCGTACAGGTCGGCGCTGGGCCCGGCCTCCTCGCCGCGCGCCTGCTCGGGCGCGAGGTAGGCGGCTGTGCCCAGCACCGAGCCGACCTGCGTGATGCTCGACTGCTCGGTCGCCTTCGCGATCCCGAAGTCGGCCAGCTTGACCTCGCCTTCGCGCGAGCGAATCAGGTTCCCGGGCTTGACGTCACGGTGCACGACGCCGTGGCGGTGCGCGTAGTCGAGCCCCTCGCAGGCCTGTTCGATGATCGACAGCGCCTCGTCGACCTCGACCCAGCCGTCGTCGCGCAGGATCTCGGCGCCGGAGGAGCCCTCGATGTACTCCATCACGATGAAGTACTGGCCGCTGCGCTGGTCCTGGCCCGAGTCGAACACCTGCACGATGTTCGGGTGGATCAGCCGCGCGGCGGCTTGCGCCTCGCGCTGGAAGCGGGAGACGAATGCCGGGTCGTCCGCGAGGTGCTCGGCGAGCAGCTTGACCGCGACCTGGCGCTCGAGGCGCAGGTCCATCGCGAGATGCACCGTGGACATGCCGCCGAACCCGAGCCGCCCCTCGAGCCGGTAGCGGCCTGCGATTTCCTGGCTGCTCATTTGCCTTCCGACCCGCCCGCGCCGTTGCCGCCGCTGTTTTCTTCCGGCGCCGAGCCGCCCGCGCCTTCGCCCGGCACGCCTTCTCCCGGCGCCGGGGTGCCGCCGCCCGCGCCGTGTTCGGGTTCTTCTTTTTCGTGCGGCGTGGGCGTGGTGGGGGTGGTCGTCGTGGTCGTCGTCTTGGGCGGGGTGGTCGTCGTCGTCGGCGGCGTCGTCGTGGTCGTCGGTTTGGGCGTCGTCGTCGTTTTCGTCTGCACGAGCGGCTGCGCGCAGGCTTCGCGCGCGACCTTGTGCAGGTTTTCGATCCCTAGCCGTAGTTTGCCGCGCAGCGTCGCGTTCACCGCCGTGGGCAGCGCCGCGTAGTCCTGGTCGGTTTTCAGCAGCGCCGCTTCGGTCGCGGCGCAGCTGCCGTTGCCGGCTTCGGCCGCCCGTTCGACCGCTTCGATGTCGCTCTGCAGCGGCCCCGCCTGGGCCGCCGGGATCAGGCCGTTGCCGGAACTGCCGCAGGCCACGAGGGCGGCCGCCGCCGCGCCGAGCGCCGCCGCGAGGAGTCCCTTCGCCGCGATCCGCGCCGTCCGCGTCACTGGCCGTACTCCAGGCGCTCCGCGAGCGAGTCCGGCAGCCGCGCCGCGCGGATCGCGGCCGCCGCGCCCGCGACGTCGTAGTCGGAGCGGTGGAACGTCGCGCCCATCCCGTCGAGGTCGAGCAGCAGCCAGGCGGCGCGCGGGTCGCCGTCGCGCGGTTGCCCGACGCTGCCCGGGTTCAGCAGCCATTCGCCGTCGGTGACATCCAGCTCCGTGCCGTCGCGGCGAGGTTCGCCGGTCGCGAGCTCGCCGTCGCGCCGGGAGAACGACAGCGCGACGTGGCTGTGGCCGATCAGGCAGATCCGGTTCTGCTGCTCGTTCATGCAGAGCTCGGCGAGCAGCGTCGAGAGCACGTACTCCCAGACGGGGTCGCGGGGGCTCGCGTGGTAGAGCCCCACCCTCGACTCCTCCCCGGTCGGGCTGAGCGTTTTCAGGAACTCCAGGTTGTCGGGGTCGATCACCTCGCGCGTCCATTGCGCCGCGACGCTCGCACCGCGGGAGAACTCCTCGAGCGAGAGTTCGCCGGTCACGGCCATGTCATGGTTGCCCGCCAGGCACACGGCCGCGTGCGCTCGCGCCAGCTCGATGCAGGCGTCCGGGTCGGCTCCGTAGCCCACCAGGTCCCCGAGGCACCAGAGCTCTGAGGCGTCGCTCGACGCGACCGCCTCGAGCGTGGCCTCGAATGCCTGTCTGTTGCCGTGTATGTCCGAGACGACCGCGACCTTCATCACTGCAGGGTAGGAACACCACCGGAAGGTGCGCGTTCCACCGCCGTTGCGGGCGCGCCGGGGCGCGCCCGGGCGCTAGCTCGAGGCCGGCCCTCCCGACTCGCCTTCGCCGTACTCGGGCAGGTTCTTGATCCCCTCGCGGGTCAGCCACTTCGAGTAGTTGTCCTCCATCGCGTCGATCAGCTCGCGCATGAAGCGGGGGGAGAGGTTCACGCGGGAGACCACCACCCCGGGGACCTCGTCGGCCTCGACCTCGTGGTCGACGCGCGCAAAGGTCACCGTGAACTCGTAGTCGGAGTGGCTGACGTTCGCGAAGTTCGCGTAGACGCCACCCATGATCTCGGGGGACAGATGGATGTTGATGTGCCGCTCGGAGCCTGAGTCTTGCTCGTTCACACGGCTAGTATCGCAAGGCTCGCGAACGGACCCCCCATGACCGCTCCCCCCGCCGCCAACGCCCAGATGAAGCCCGGGAGCCCCGAGGAGCCGCTCGCGGGACTGCGCTCGGCGCTGGACGGGACGTTCGCCGAGCTCTCGGCGGCCGAGAACGAGGGCGAGACGCCGGGGAACGGCCCCGGGCTTGCCGCGCCCACGCTCGAGCGTCCGAAGCGGGCCGAGTTCGGTGACTACTCGACGAACGCCGCGCTGTTGCTGGCGCCGCGGCTCGGCGCGCCGCCGCGCGAGCTCGCCGAGCGGGTCGGTGCAGCGTTGCAGGGGCGGCTGGGCGCGGACCTCGAGCGCTACGACGTCGCCGGGCCCGGTTTCGTCAACCTGTTCATGTCCGACGCCTGGTGCCGGAGCGCGCTGGCGGCGGCGCTGTCGGCGGGGCCGTCGTTCGGCGCCGGCGGCGCGGCCCGCGCGGGCGTGGCCGAACGGATCCTCGTCGAGTTCGTCTCAGCCAACCCGACCGGCCCGATGCACGTCGGTCACGCGCGCAACGCCGCCTACGGGGATTCCCTCTCCCGGATGCTCGCGTTCCAAGGCCACCACGTCGAGCGTGAGTTCTACGTCAACGACGCCGGCAGCCAGATCGCGAAGTTCGGCGAGTCGATCGGCGCGCTGGCCCGGGGGCAGGAGGCGCCCGAGGACGGGTATCGCGGCGACTACGTCGGCGAGCTCGCCGAGGAGCTGCCCGGCGCCGCGACGCTCTCCCCGGTGGAGGTCGGCCGCGAGGCCGTCGGCGTGATGCTCGACCGGACCCGCTCCTCGCTGGCGGCCTTCCGCGTCCTCGACTTCGACAGCTGGCAGCTCGAGAGCGCGATGTACGAAGGCCACCCGAGCCCCGTCGAGCACACGCTCGCCGTGCTCGCCGAGCAGGGCCAGACCTACACCGCCGACGGCGCGCTGTGGCTGCGCACGACGGCCTTCGGCGACGACAAGGACCGGGTGCTCGTTCGCTCCAACGGCGAGCACACCTACTTCGCCGCCGACACCGCCTACCACCAGGGCAAGCGCGAGCGCGGCTACGAACGCCAGGTCGACGTGTGGGGCGCCGACCATCACGGCTACCTCGCGCGGACGAAGGCCGCCTATGCCGCGCTGGGCGGCGACCCCGAGGAGCTCGAGCTGCTGATCATGCAGCTCGTGCACCTCGTCCGCTCGGGCGAGAAGGCGCAGATGTCCAAGCGCGCAGGCGAGTTCGTCTCGCTGGACGAGCTCGTCGAGGAGATCGGCGTCGACGCCGCGCGGTGGTACCTGCTTGCGCGCTCCCACGACACGACGGTGGACCTCGATCTCGACCTCGCCCGCGAGCAGTCGGCCGAGAACCCGGTCTACTACGTCCAGTACGCGCACGCCCGTATCGCATCGATGCTGGAGCGCGCCGGCGCCGAGCGCGTCGAGCAGGCGCTCGCGGAGACGACCCGCGACCCGGGGGCTCTTGCCGACGGGCCACTGCATCCCTCCGAGCGGGCGCTCGTGCTGCTGCTGCTCGGCTTCCCGGGAGAGCTCGCCGAGGCGGTCGCGCGGCGCGCTCCGCACCGGGTCGCGGCCTATGCGCTCGAGCTCGCGCAGGGCTTCACCGCCTTCTACCGCGACTGCCGCGTGGTCGGCGCCGAACCCCTGACGCTGGAGTCGTTCCGAATCTCGCTGTCCGTCGCAGCGATGAACACGATCGCCCGCACGCTGGAGCTGCTCGGGGTAGCCGCGCCCGACCGGATGTAGTCAGTCGAAGCGCGCCAGATCGGACTCGAGCCGAGCGGCGTCGGCCGGCGCGAGCGGCGCCGGCGGCTCACCGCCCCCGCCTGTCCCGGAGCGCCGCCGCCACCGCGGCAGCAGCACCGCAAGCACCGCGGCGAGCGCCAGCACCGCGACCAGCGGGACCAGGTAGGCGGCGAGCCCGACACCGTGGTCGGGCGGCAGCCCCAGCACCGCGGCGCCGTACTGGCCGACGAGCGCGTGCTTGACCCCGGCTTCGGTGTAGCCGCGGTCGATCAGCAACTGGATGTAGGCCCGCTCGCGGTCGGCCTGCGGGGACTCGGCGACGTTCAGCGGGATCTTGCAGGTGACGCACATCACCTGTCGTTCGATCTGCGGCAGCGACGCGCGCGCGGCGGCGAGCGCCGCGCCCTCGCCAAGCAGCGCGAGGGCGAGCACAGCGAGCAGCGCGGCGAGCGATCTCACGCCGCGGGTCGTGTGCCCGGCTCCGGTTCTCATGTCGATCGCGCCAGTGCGATCGCACGGTTGATGAACGGCTGTCCGATCTCGCCGCGCGCGAGCATCACGACGTGCCCGTCGCGGTCGACGATGAAGCTCTCCGGGAGCTGGTCGGTGCCGTAGCCGGCGGCGAAGTCGCCGGTGCCGTCCCGCAGGTTCGGATAGCTGATGTGAAAGCGCCGCACGAATGCTTCGGAATCCGGCGTCGCGTCCTTGTAGGTCACGCCGAGCACCGTCCCGCCATAGCGTCGCAGGATCGGCTCGGCGCGTTGCAGCATCGGCGCCTCGGTCGCGCACGGCCCGCACCACGAGGCCCAGAAGTTCAGGAGCACGACCTTGCCGCGCAGGGCCCGCAGCGAGCCCACGCCGCCGCCGTCGAGCACCGGCAGCGTCCGGCTCGCCTCCGGTGCCGCCGGCCGGCGCCCTTCGTGGACGCGGGTGTCGAGCGTCCTGCTCGCCGACTGGGTCGAGATGCCGTAGACCAGCAGCCCGATCAGGCACACGCCCGCGAGCGAGATCAGGATCGGCACGGGCCGCAGCTTCACGGCCCTGAAGGGTAGAGCGCGGGGGTGGGCGCACGGGCCGCATGCCGTGGCCGCGGGGCGCCGGCTGACGGCCGCTACGCGATCGGCGCTCCGCTGACGCGGCCCGCGTCGGTGTAGACGTTGACGCGCCCGCGCCGGGCGAAGCCTGCGAGCGTCATGCCCTGAGCGGCCGCCAGCTCGACGGCCAGCGAGCTCGGCGCGCCGACGCCGACGAGGATCGGCGCGCCCGCGACGGCGGCCTTCTGGACGAGCTCGAAAGACAGGCGACCGCTCACGCACAGCATCCGCTCGCGCAGCGGCAGGCGACCCGCGAGCAGCGCCCAGCCGATCACCTTGTCCATCGCGTTGTGGCGCCCCACGTCCTCGCGGACGGCCAGCAGCTCGCCCGACGCGTCGAACAGGCCGGTGGCGTGAACGCCGCCGCTGCGGTTGAACGCCGGCTGGGTCAGCCTGTCCGGCAGCACCGCGAGCAGCGCGCGCCGTACGCGGGGCCCGTCGGGCGCCCGCGGCGCTTGCACGGCGATCTCCTCGAGCGCCCCCTTTCCGCAGACGCCGCACGAGGAGGTCGCGTAGAAGCTCCGCGACGCGGGCCTGCGCAGCAGCGGGCCGCGGACTTCGATCGTGTTCGCCGCCAGATCCCGCGTCGGGCCGAGCTCGGGCGCCCGGTCGATCAGGCCCTCACCGAACAGGAAGCCCGCGGCCAGCTCCTCGTCGTTGCCTGGGGTTCGCATCGTCACAGCGACCGGCTCGCCGTCGACCCTGATCTCGAGCGGCTCCTCGATCGCCACCAGGTCGCTGACGCCGTCGCGCACGATTCTCTTCAGCGCCCTGCCGAGGAACGCCTCCCCGGCGGAGGGGCTGCGCTCGCGGCCACCCACGCGAAAGTCGGTCATGGTGATGACATACCCGATCGCGCTCGCGATGGAAACCCTCTTGGGTCGCCGTGAGCGGACGGCCGCGTCTGTGCCAGGGCGGATACTCTGCCTAGGCAATGCCTAGGCGCAGTGAGGTACCGCTCAGCAGCGCGGCCGCGGCGATCGGCGTGAGCGTCGAGACACTGCGGCGCTGGGACCGCGCCGGGAAGCTTCGCACCCGCCGCGACGAGCGGGGCCGGCGCTGGGTTCCGGCCTCGGAGGTCGCGCGGCTCGAGCGCGGTCCGCAGCGGCACCGGACCGGGACGGGCGGCTCGGCGCGCAACCGCTTCGCCGGTGTCGTGCGATCGGTCGAGGTCGGCGGCGTGATGGCGCTCGTCGAGATCGAGGCCGGTCCGTTCCTGGTGACGGCGGCGATCACCCGCGACTCCGTGCGCGAGCTCGGGCTGGCTCCCGGCGTGCATGCGACGGCGCTCGTGAAGGCGACGTCCGTGATGGTCGAGAGAGAGGGGCTCAGATGACCCGGGGCCGGCGGGGGAGGCTCTTGGCGGCGCTGGCCGCGCTGGCGCTCGTGGCGGGAGCGCTCGCCGGCTGCGGCGGCTCGAGCAAGCCCGAACTGAAGATCTCCGCGGCGGCCTCGCTGACGAAGGCGTTCAACGCGTACGCCCAGACGCTGAAGAACATGAAGGTGGCCTACTCGTTCGCGGGCTCCGACGCGCTCGCCGCCCAGATCGAACAGGGGGTGCGCCCTGACGTGTTCGCGTCGGCGAACACGAAGCTCCCGTCGGCCCTGTACGCCAAGCAGCTCGTCGAAAAGCCCGTCGTCTTCGCGGGCAACAAGCTGGTGCTGGCGGTGCCGGCAGGCTCGCACATCCACTCGCTCGAAGACTTGGCCAAGCCCGGCACCACGATCGCCGTCGGCACCGCGACGGTGCCGGTCGGCGCCTACACCGAAACCGTGCTCGGGCGCCTTTCGCCGGCCGAGAAGGCGCAGATCGCGAAGAACATCCGCGACCGCGAGCCGAGCGTGGACGGGATCGTCGGCAAGCTGAGCGAGGGGGCCGTCGACGCCGGCTTCCTGTACGCGACAGACGTGAAGGCGGCCGCCGGGAAGCTCGAAGCGATCGACCTGCCCCCGTCGCTGCAGCCGAATGTCGCATACGGGATCGCTGTGGTGAAGGGCACATCCCATGGCGCGCAGGCACGGGAATTCATCGCGGGGCTGCTCCAAGGCGCGGGACTCCAAGAGCTGGCCAAGGCCGGCTTCCTGCCGCCGCCCTCGACGGGGTGAGGAGCGCGCCCGGGGCCTGGTGCTCGCGGGCCTTCGCGGCCCTGCTCGCGGCCTGTCTCGTCGCGGTGCTCGCGTTCCTGGCGCTGCCGATTCTCGCGATCTTCGTCCACAGCCCGCCGTCCCGGCTGATCTCGGCGCTCGGCGAACCGACCGCGCGCAAAGCGCTGCTGCTGAGCCTGGAGACGACCGCGATCGCGATCGCGGTGATCCTCGCTGTCGGTACGCCCGCGGCCTGGCTGCTGGCGACGCGGACCCTGCCGGCGCAGAACGCCATGCTCACGCTGATCGAGCTGCCGCTCGTGCTTCCGCCGGCGGTCGCCGGGATCGGGCTGCTCGCGGCGCTCGGACCGGAGGGGATCATCGGCGGCGTCCTCTCCTCGCTTCACATCGAGCTCGTGCTGCAGACGGCGGGGGTCGTCGTCGCGCTCGTCTTCGTCTCCGCCCCCTTCTACATCCGTCAGGCGCACGCGTCCTTTTTGGCGCTGGATCGCAGCGTGCTCGAGGCGTCGGCCGACCTCGGCGCGCGCGAGCCGACCACGCTGCTGCGCGTCGCCCTGCCGATCGCGCGGCCCGGGCTGCTGGTGGGCCTCGCCCTGGCGTGGGGCAGGGCGCTCGGCGAGTTCGGGGCGACGCTGATGTTCGCGGGCTCCTTCGCGGGCGTCACCCAGACCGCGCCGCTCGCCATCTACGACCAGTTCGCGACCGACCTGCCCGCCGCGCTTGCGCTGTCGGCCGTTTTGGTCGCGGCTTCCGCCGTGCTGCTCGGGGCGATCAAGCTCGCCGGGCGAGGCGCTGCACCGGGGCTGCCCGCGCTTCGCTGAGATCGGGGCGCTCTCCAAGCGTCGCGGCCGCCACCTCGGCGGCTGACTCGACGCGGTTGCGCCCGCGTTTCTTCGCGACGTAGAGCGCGCGATCAGCCTGGCGTACGAGCTGTTCGGTGTCCACCGCGTCGTCGGGATAGACAGCCACGCCGAGGCTCGCCGAGACACCGCCCACGCCAGGGATGGACGCCTGCTCGATCGATGCCCGAAGCTTCTCTGCGAGCGCCAACGCGCCGGCGCGATCGGTGCCTGCGAGCAGCACCAGGAACTCCTCGCCGCCGTAGCGGGCGGCGAAGTCGCTCGCGCGGAGCGCGCCCGTCAGCACCTGCCCGACGACGGCCAGCGCTTCGTCGCCGTGGTCATGGCCGTGCAGGTCGTTGATGCGCTTGAAGTGGTCGAGGTCGAGCAGGATCGCCGCCATCGGCGAGAGAGAGCGCCCTGCTTGGGCAGCCATGCGATGCAGCGTTTCCTCGGCGGCACGACGGTTCGGCAACCCTGTCAGGACATCGCTGGCGGCTCGCTGCTCGGCGAGCGCGAGGTTGCGCTGGTTGGCAAGGATCGGTGCGGCCTGCACGACGGCGTCGCGGAGCTCCGCCCGCTGGCGCTGCTCGATCGGGCGCAGACGGGCGACGAGCACCGAGCCGATCACCTGGCCGCCGACCAGCAGCGGCTCGCAGGCCGAGACGGAGGCGATCTGGCCGCACGTCTCGCAGCGCATCAGCGCGTCATCGCCGGCGGCCCGGTCGAACGGACGGCTCAGGCGCACGGCAAGGCACGAGCGCGGCCGCAGCTGTCTGCCGGCGAGCGGCTCCAGCAGCGAGGAGCCGGCTCCCGGCGCAAGCAGCGGCTCCAGACGGTCGTCACTGTTGTTGCGGTTCAGGACGGCCGCCTGTGCTCCGGGGATTGCTCCCTCGATGTGGCGGATCAGCAGCGCTCGCGACTCCTCCTCGGTTTCGGACGCCTGGAGCAGTTCTCGCAGTTCAGCCTGCCGGCCCAGCCGGCGTTGCTGGGAGCGCGCCGTGCGCCGCAGGAGCAACAGAGCGCCGGCCGCGATCAGCATCGCCAGCACGGCCGCGACCCCGCCGTCCAGCCAGCTCGCCCTGACGAGACGGGCTTTCCCTTGCTGGGAGATGGTTTCCTGGAATGGCGTGTTGATCGCCCGGAAGCTGTCGAACACGCCCTTTCGCCGGAGAGCGCTTTCGAGCGTCAACCCGCCGCCGCCCCGGCGCATCCGTTCGATTTCGGCGAGTGCCAGGGTATGCCAGCCGGCCGCGATCTGGCTCTGCTCGCCGAGCTCTCGCTGCAGTTCTCGGTCTCCGCGGGCCAGCGACCGGGAGGCGGCGAGCGCCCGCCTGAAGTCGGCGGTGCCTTTGTACCACGGCTGCAGGAACTCGGTGTCGCGTGTCTGGAAGTAGCCGCGAGCGCCGGTCTCCTGATCGAGCATCGCAGTCAGCATCTGCTGTGCGGCGGCGAGCTGCGCGCTCGAGCGTTCTGCGGCTTTGCGCTCGATGCTGGCGGTCAGGAAGACCGAGCCCGCGAGCACGAGCACCGGCAGCGCCAATCCGGACAGTGCCCGCTTTGAGAACAGCGACAAGTTGACCTCCCCGTTGACGGGCGACGGAGAGGGGGTACCCGGCGTATGGCCGGGAGGCTTTCGCGCTGGACGGATCGACGAGCGCCGCGGCGGGCGCTCGTTACCCGCCGATGTAGGACATCTCGATCCGCTCGGGCGCGCCTGCGCCGTCACCGGCCGCGGCACGAAGCGCCGAGTAGCGGTCGGAACGATCTCCCCACACGGCGGCGATCGCATGATCGAGCTCGGCCTCGCCGGCCCCGCCGCGCAGCAGCGCGCGCAGATCGTGGCCCTGTGTCGCGAACAGGCAGGTGAACAGCTTGCCGTCCGCCGAGAGGCGCGCACGCGTGCAGCCGTGGCAGAACGGGGCGCTGACGGCGTGGATCAGGCCGATCTCGCCCGCGCCGTCGAGGTAGCGGTAGCGGCTCGCGACCTCGCCGGGATACGTCGGCGGCAGGGGCTCCAGCGGCCAGCGCGCGCCGAGCGATTCGAGGATCTCGGCGGCCGGGACGACCTCGTCCAGGCGCCAGCTGTTGGTCGTGCCGACGTCCATGTACTCGATGAAGCGCAGCACCTGGCCTGAGTGGCGGAAGCGCTCGGCCATCGCCGTCACCTCGCCGTCGTTGAGCGCGCGGCGGACGACCATGTTGACCTTCACCGGCTCCAGTCCCGCTGCCGCGGCTGCCTCGATTCCATCCAGCACCCGCTGGGGATCGAAACGCGTATCGGCGACCGCCTCTGCAACGGCCGGGTCGAGTGCGTCCAGGCTCACGGTCACCCGGTTCAGGCCCGCCTCCGCGAGCGCACGCGCATGGCGCTCCAGCAGCAGCCCGTTCGTCGTCAGCGAGAGGTCCTCGACCCCCGGGATCGCGGCGAGCATCGAGACGAGGCGCTCGAGCCCGCGGCGCAGCAGCGGCTCGCCGCCGGTCAGGCGGATCCGACGCACTCCCTGCCCGGCCATCACGGTGGAGATGCGCGCGATCTCCTCGAAGCTCAGCAGCTGCTCGGGCGGCAGGAACGCGTGATCCGCGCCGAACACCTCGCGCGGCATGCAGTAGCGGCAGCGCAGGTTGCACCGGTCCGTGACCGAGATCCGCAGGTCTCGCATCGGCCTTCCGAGCCCGTCGAGCACAGCCCGACAGTAGCGCCGCGGTTACGCTGCCGGGGTGACCCGCGACGAATGGATCGCCGCCTTCGCGCGCGAGGCCGGCGTGGATCGGCCCGACCCCGACCAGGTCAGGGCGCTGCTCGACCTGGCGGGCGTCGCCGCGCACGGCTCGGAACGGACCGCCGCTCCGATCGCATGCTGGATCGCCGGGCGCTCCGAGCTGCCGATCGCCGAGCTGCAGGCCGCCGCCGAGCGCGTCTCCACGGTCGGCGAGGACGGGACCACCGGCTGACGGCTGCGATCAGCCTCGCGCACGCGCGAGCAGCGACTCCGCCGCCGCCAGGTCCGCAGGCTCGTTCACGTTGAAGCACAGCCGCGCCGGCTCCCCGAAGCGAGCGAGCTCGGGCTCGCCGACGACGCGCGCGCCGAGTGCGGCGAGCGCGCGGCCCATCGGCTCGCCCTGCTTCACCGCCTGCTCCAGCCGCGGCGCGAGCGCGGCCGGATAGCGGCCCGGGAGGGGCTGCAGCCGTGCGTCCTGTTCGAGCAGCACCGCCCCGTCGTGCTCGGCGAGCCAGGTGAGCAGCTCGGGGGTCAGGAACGGCGTGTCGCACGCGAGCGCGAGCACCGCCGCGGGCCTGCTCCCAGCCGTTCCGTTGCGCAGCGCGGCGAGCACGCCGCAGAGCGGGTGGACCGGCTCGGAGGGCTCCCGGACGATCTGGGCCTGCACCGGCGGCAGCGCCGTGGCGGGCTTCGCGACGACGAGCAGCGGCAGGCCCGCCTCCCGCGCGGCCGCTGCGGGATATGAGAGCAGCGGCCGCCCCGCCAGCTCGACGGTCGCCTTGTCCCCGCCGAGCCGCGAGCCGCGCCCTCCGGCGAGCACGGCCGCCGCCACGATCTCGTCAGCCACGGGCCGAGTGTGGCATCTACGCTTGTGGCGATGGCCGAACGCACTCTGCTCGATGTCGAGGACGCCCGCGCGCGAATCCTCGCCGCGGCCGCTGCGCCCACCGGCGAGTCGGTGGCTCTCGGCGTCGCGGCGCTCGGCCGGGTGCTCGGCGAGGACGTCGTCGCCGTCCATCCCGTGCCCGCCTTCGACAACTCGGCGATGGACGGGTTTGCCGTTCGCGCCCCCGATCTGGCCGGCGCCGCTCCGGGCAGTCCTGTGCGGCTGCGGCTCGTCGGCGAGTCGCGCGCCGGAGCGCCGGCGAACGCGCCGCTCGGCGAGGGCCAGGCGATCGCGATCTCGACCGGCGCGATGATGCCCGAGGGAGCGGATGCGGTGCTGCGGGTGGAGGACAGCGAGATCGAGGACGCGACGGTGCGGGCGCTCGGAGGAGCGCAGCTCGGAGCCAACGTGAGGCGCGCCGGGGAGGATGTGCTGCCCGGGCAGACCGTGCTGCGCGCGGGCACGCGGCTCGGACCGGCGGAGCTCGGCGTGCTCGCCTCGCTCGGCCGCTCGCTGATCCGCTGCGTGCGCCGTCCGCGCGTATCGGTGCTTGTCACCGGTGACGAGTTGCTGGGGCTTCATGAGGCCCCGCGCGCGGGCGCTGTGCGGGACACGAGCACGCTCACGATCTCTGCGCTTGCGTGCTGCGGCGGCGCGGAGGTGGCATGGACCGGGCGTGCCGGCGACGATGCGGCAGCGACACGAGAGGCGGTCGAACGCGCGCTCGACGGCGTCGATATCGCCGTGGCCTGCGGCGGCGTCTCGGTCGGCATGCACGACCACGTCCGACCCAGTCTGGCCGCGCTTGGAGCTCGGGAGGAGTTCTGGGGGCTGGCCCTGAAGCCCGGCAGCCCCGCGTGGTTCGGGCGACGGGGCCAGACGCTCGTGTTCGGCCTGCCCGGCAATCCGGTGTCGGCGATGGTCACGTTCGTGCTGCTCGTCGGCCCGGCGCTGCGCGCGATGCTCGGCCGCCCGCCCCTGCCCGAGCGCCGCGAGGCGATCCTCGACGAGGACTACGAGAAGCCGGCCGGGCGCGCGCACGCCGTACGTTGCCGGCTCCGAGCCGATGCCGAGGGCCTGCACGCGACGCCGACCGGCCCGCAGGGCTCGCACGTCCTGAGCTCGATGCTCGGAGCGCAGGCGCTGGCGATGATCCCGAGCGAGTCGACGGGGGTGCGCGCGGGCGAGCGCGTACAGATCGAGTCGCTGCGCGGGTGGAGCTGCGCGTGAGCCTCGCGGCGCAGCAGATCGCCGTCGAGGTGCGGCTGTTCGCGACGTTGCGCGAACGGGCGGGCGCGGGCACGCTGGAGCTGACGCTGCCCGGCGGGTCGACGGTCGCCGCGGCGCTCGAGCGCCTCGCCGAGCACCGGGGCCTCAGCGACGTCATCGAGCGCCTGCCGCTCGCGACGGCGGTCAACCGCGAGTACGTCCCCGCAGAGACAGTCCTGAGCGACGGCGATGAGCTGGCGCTGATCCCGCCGGTGAGCGGCGGCGCGCCCGGCGCGCCGGTGCAAGCGGCCGTCCTCGAGGAGGCGCTCTCGCCGGACGCGTTGAGGGCACTGGTAGGCGATCCGCGCGCCGGCGCCGTCGTGGTGTTCGAGGGGGTGACGCGCGAGGCGCCGGCGCTCGACTACGAGGCATACGCGGAGATGGCGGTCGAGCAGATCGAGGCGATCCTGCGCGACTGCGCCGAGCGTCACGGGCTCTGCGCGGCCGCGGCCGCGCACAGGGTCGGGCGCGTGGCGCTCGGCCAGCCGAGCGTCGTCGTCGCCGTCTCGGCGCCTCACCGCGAGGAAGCGTTCGCCGGCGCGCGTGAGGCGATCGACGCGATCAAGGCTCAGGCCCCGATCTGGAAGCGGGAGGAGCGGCAGAGTGGCGCCCTCGAGTGGGTCCCGGGCACCGTGCCCTCCGCGGAGCGGCCGTGAGCGAGCCCCGCCTCACCCATCTCGACGAGCAGGGCCGCGCGCGCATGGTGGACGTGTCGGACAAGCCCGCCACGACGCGAACGGCGCGCGCCCGTGCGCGGCTGCGGATGTCCACCGGGACGGCCCAAGCCGTCCGGGACGGCTCCGGGCCGAAGGGCGAGGTGCTGGCGGTGGCCCGGCTCGCGGGGGTCCAGGCCGCCAAGCAGACGCCCCAGCTGATCCCGCTCGCGCACCCGTTGCCGTTGAGCTTCGTCGATGTAAGGGCGCGCGTGGAGGTGGGGGAGGGGCTCGTCGAGCTCGTCGCGGAGGCGCGCACGACCGCGGGCACGGGCGTCGAGATGGAGGCGATGACCGCCGCCGCCGTCGCCGCGCTGACCGTCTACGACATGGTCAAGGGGGTCGAGCGCGGGATCGAGATCGAGCAGGTCGTCCTGCTGGAGAAGCGGGGCGGGCGCAGCGATTACAGCTACGACGGCGACGAGGCGGCGATGGTGGTCGCGGAGCCGCAGTCAGGCGCGAAGGCGGGCGCGGCGCTCATCACGATCAGCACCTCGAAGGCGGCCGGCCGCGGCGAGGACGACAGCGGGCCACGCCTGGGTGCGCTCGCGGCGCAGCTCGGGCTCGACATCGTCGCGACCGAGATCGTGCCCGACGACCGCGAGCTGATCGAAGCCCGGCTGCGTGAGCTGAGCGACGAGCGAGGCTGCGCGCTGATCCTGACGAGCGGCGGGACGGGTCTCGCGCCGAGCGATGTCACGCCCGAAGCCACGAGGGCGGTGATCGATGCCGAGGTCGAGGGGCTCGGGGAGGCGATGCGCGCTGCCTCGCGCCCCTACACCGGCAACTGGATGCTCTCGCGGGCGCTCGGCGGCGTACGTGGCGGCACGCTGATCGTGAACCTGCCGGGAAGCCCCGAGAGCATCGGGCAGATCGGCGAGGAGCTGGCCGGAGCGCTCGGGCACGCGCTGGAGCTGCTCGCGGGGCGGGACGGGGGGCATCCGCCGGCGGGTTGAGGACGCTGGTGTCCGCCGCTGCGCAGCGCCTAGAATCCCGCCTGCGCGGCGATAGCTCAGTTGGTAGAGCGCAAGCTTCCCAAGCTTGAGGTCGCGGGTTCGAGACCCGTTCGCCGCTTGCGCCCGCCGTCCCCGCCCGGCTCCGTCCCGCGTCGCGGGCGGCCGGACCGGTCCGGCGGGCGTTGACCGCGCTCAGTGAGAGAGGCGGGGGTCCAGGTACAGGTCGTAGACCTGGAACAGGCTCGTTTTGCCGCCCGGTCGCAGCGTGATCCTCACCGGCTGCCAGCCGGTCGTTCGTTCGGGCTGCAGGTTCACTGCGCCCGACGGCGCCCAGGAACCCGAGCCGCCATGAATCTGGCCGGTGTTCTTCGGGAGTTCCCACGTCCGCGTGGCTTCGTAGGACACGTAGAAGGACACGCCCTCCGAACCTTTGACGTCGTCCACATAGGCGCGGGCTGTCGGGTATTCGCTCGTGATGCAGACGACCGGGCTCACGGCCTGCGAGCCGCTGGGGAGGTTCAGCACCTGCCCGGTGCCGCCGCCGGGCAGCCGTGCCGAGAGGACGCTCGCGCCGCCGCTCAGCGTCCAGCCCTGGCCGCCGAACCCGCCCTCGGCGCTCTGGCCGGCGAGCAGCGTGTACCAGTTCGAGTCCCTGTACTGCTGGAATGGCTGCGAGAAACTGCCCGCTTCGCAGGCCGACGTTTCGCGATATCCCGGCGCGGTCGCCGCCTGAGCGGGGACGGCTCCGAGAAGGCTCAGGAGCACCCCGAGGATCAGCACCCGGGGACTGCTGAAAAGGTACTTCCTCATAGTGCACCATCCTTGGCGTGCACTGGCGGCCGAGCTATCTCACGGCGGTGAGACCTCTAGCTTTGCGCCCCCGCCTCGCGACGGGTTTGCCCTTTTCAGTTCGTTTACAGCACGCCCATCGACGTCCGCCGCAAGCCCCTTTATCCGCACCTGGCGGACTGGACGCCTCGCGACGTCAGCGGAATGACAGCTCGCGCGCCGATCCGTCGGTTCGCGCCCGCCGCGCCTAAGCAGCGCGGCCGCCGCACCCGATAGGACCGCGTATGGCCCTCGAACCGACAATCGAGGATCAGGAGCTGCTGGCCGCCGCGCTCGGGCGCGAGCACTCGCGCATGACCCTGCGCGAGCTGCTCTCCGGCGGCACGGCCGGGATCACTCTCCTCGCCGCCGTCGCCGTGCTGTGGGCGATCCATCCGCCGGGCTCGTTCGCGCTCGGGCCGGCGTTGCTGTGCGCCGCCATGCTGGTCGCGGCGAGCCGCGTGACCTTCGACACCCCGTTCGGGTTCACGGTGCTCACCCAGCTGGCGTTCGTGCCGCTGCTGTTCGCGGTGCCGCCGGTGCTGGCGCCGCTGGCGGTCGGGGGTGCGCTCGCAGCGGCGAAACTGCCGGGGCTCGTGCGCAGGACGATCCCGCCGCTGCGGATGTTCCAAGCGCTCGGCAACGCCTGGTTCGCCGTTGGGCCGGCCGCCGTGTTCGTGCTCGCGCACGTCGAACCCGAGAACGCGGGGACGATCCTCTTGCTCGTGGCGCTGGCGGCGGAGTTCGTGGTCGACTTCGTGGTCTCCTCGCTGCGTTACTCGTTCTCCTGGCACGCGAGCTTCGCCGCCCAGCTGCGGGAGACGTGGGTTTACGGAATCGACGCCGCGCTGTCGCCGATCGCGTGGTTGGTCGCCAGGCAGGTGCCGGCCGAACCGCTCATCGTCCTTACGCTCCTACCACTGCTCGTCCTGCTGGGGTTCCTGGCGGCCGAGCGCCGCAAGCGCCTCGAGAGCCTCGTCGAGCTCAACAACGCCTACCGCGGTACGGCGCTCGTGCTCGGTGACGTCGTCGAGGCCGACGACGGATACACCGGCTCGCACTCGCGCGGCGTCGTCGCGCTGTCGCTCGCGGTCGCCGAGCGCCTCAACCTCGACCCCGAGCGCCGGCGCAACCTCGAGTTCGCGGCGCTCCTGCACGACGTCGGCAAGATCGCGGTTCCGAAGGCGATCATCAACAAGCCAGGCAAGCTGAGCCCCGAGGAGTGGACGGTTGTCAAGATGCACACGATCGAGGGCCAGGGGATGCTCGACCGCATTGGGGGGTTCATGCGCGAGGTCGGGACAATCGTTCGCTCCCATCACGAGCGCTGGGACGGGGGCGGCTATCCGGACGGGCTCGCGGGCGAGGCGATCCCGCTCGAAGCGCGGATCATCAGCTGCTGCGACACCTGGAACGCGATGCGCACCGACCGGGCCTACCGGCGCGCGCTCTCGCACGAGGTCGCGGTCACCGAGCTCAGGGCTGTGGCCGGCGCGCAGCTCGACCCGCGCGTCGTCGACGTGCTGCTGTCGGTGATCGCCGACGAGATGGCGCCCACGCACAACGGGCACTCGAGCGAACAGCCGGGCCACAGCCCCGTCGACGCCTAGACGACGGCCTCCGGGCCCGATTCGTCAGTTCCGGTCCGGGACCGCGGCGAGAGCTCGACAGGCCGGCGCGGGCGGGTGCGCCCGCTCTTGCGGAACGGCAGCCGCTCGACCAGGCGGGTCAGCTCGAACAGCCGTTCCGCCTGCCCCGAGCCGTGTGTCATCGAGAACTCGATGTCGCGGCGGTCGCACTCGGCTTTCACGTTGAGGATCGCGCGCAGCCCGCTCGAGTCGATGAAGTCGACGCCGGTGATTTCGACGAGCAGCCGCCGCGCGCCCATCTCACACAGCTGCTCGGCCGCGGCTTCGAAGGCGGCGACGGCCGCGAGATCGAGCTCTCCCGTCAGGACCAGCACGTACCGGTCGGGCTCCTCGTATGCGCGGATCTCGAGCTGCTCACCGTCCATCGCGATACCCCACGGTTCGTGCCTTCACCGTCCCCTCGACGGCCAACCTGCGGCCGAATGCAGAGCCGATACCCGCAGGCGCGGGCGTTCAACCAACGAGCCCGCCGGCCGCGTTAAGCGCCATCCGCAGCGCCGCACGACCCCTCAGGCGCCCGTGTAGGACGCGGGCGCCGGCGGATCGTCGCGGATCGAGTCGATCTCGGAAAGGAGCTCCGTGGGGCTCGTGCCGCCGAGCACGCGCAGGCGGGGCAGCCGATACGGGTCTCCTTCACGCTGCGCCCAGCCGGGTATGACGGTGGTCGACCCCGTGTACCCCGCCGCCTTGACCTCGGCGATCACGTTCGCGTTGTAGTGCCCGGACGGGTAGCAGAACCAGTTCACCGGCACCCCGTAGCGGTGCTCGACCGTCTGCCGCGCGACCGCCACCTGGTAGTGCAGCTCTTCCGGGGTCAGCGTCACGAGGTCGGCATGGCTGAAGCCCTGCGTGTCGAGCTCCCATCCGGCGTTCACAAGGCCCCGGATCTGGTGCTGCAGCAGCCCACCCTGCGACGGCGGCAGCCCGCTGAGCTGGATGTTCTCCTCGCCGACCCAGCCCAGCCGCTGCAGCACCGGAAGCGCCTGGGTGTACTGCGACTGATAGCCGTTGTCGAAGCTCAGCACGATCGGCTTACCGGGGCCCAATGGGACACCGCGTCGCCAATACGCCCAGACCTGGTCCGGGGTCACCGCGTGCCAGCCCGCCTGCTTGAGCGCCTGCATCTGCGCGGCGAACAGCTGCGGTTCCACGTACAGGCCGGGGAACGGCGCGCCGGCGGGCGGTGCCGCGATCACGTGGTACATCAGGATCGGCACCGGGTCCTTCCCCGGCGGGCCGGTCGGGCCGCTCGCCGCGGTGCCGCGGGCCGGGTTCGAGGAGGCCTTGGAGGCCGCGGCGCCCGCGGCCGCGCGATGCCCTGCCGCTCGCGCCTTGCCGGAGCCGGCGCCCGACCCCGACCCCGAGCCGGACCCAGACGCGACCGCGACGGCGACCACCACGAGCGCTGCGAGCAGCGCGCCGAGCGCGAGCGCCCGGCGGCGCCGCAGCTCGCGGCGCCGATCCTCCCGTCTGGTGCGGCGCTGTTCGAGGTCCATCGGGCGCGCGCTCCTAGCTCGGGCTGCGAGAAGCGGCCATGCGCGGAGGATAGCCCCGCCTCCAGGCGGTGACGCCGCCTCAGTCGCCGGACAGGTTGGGTGGCACGGGCTGGCCGTGCGGCGGGGGGTCGGCCGCGAGGAGTTGCGGCACGGTGACGATCTTCAAGCCGCGGGCGCGGGCGGCTTTGATGATCAGCGGGAGCGCTTCGATCGTCTGCTGGCGCTCCCCGCCGGCGTCGTGCATGAGGATGATCGCGCCAGGGTGCATTCCTTCGGTCGCGCGCTGGACGATCACCGGGACGCCGGGCTGCTGGTAGTCGTCGGTGTCGACCGACCACAGCACCATCAGCAGGTGAAGCCGCTGCAGTTCGCGCAACGTGATCGCGTTGAAGGAGCCGTAGGGGGGACGGAACAGGACGGGTCGCCGCCCGCCGAGCAATTCGACGCGCGCGATCTGTTCGAAGAGCTCTTCGTACTGTTCGTGCGCCGAGAGATGGGCGAGCATCGGATGGGTCTCGGTGTGGTCGCCGATCACGTCGCCGTCTTCGATCTCGCGGACGGTCGAGTTGCCGAAGTAGCGCAGCATCTTGCCGATCACGAAGAAGGTCGCGCGGACGTGGTAGTGCTCGAGCACGCTCAGCACCTGCGGAGTGAAGGGACCTGGCCCATCGTCGAAGGTCAGCGCGATCTCGCGGGCGTTGGCGGTGCCTTCTTTGACGAACGGCGTGTAGGCCAGCACCGACTGCACAGCTTGCAGTTCGTCTTTCTCGGGGTCCGTCGGCGTCCGCGTGGCGGCGTGAGCGAGCGCCCGCGAATGCGTGCTCTTGCCGCTGTGGTGCGAGCCGCCCGAAGCGAGGGCGACGATCACGGCCAGCAGCACGAGCGCGGCCAGAAGGGCGAGCGCGCGGCGACGGCGGACGAGCACCTCACGGCGCGGCGTGCCTGGGGCGCCCGGCGCCGCAGCCGGAGCGGCGCCCGCCTCCGCGTCAGCAGGCTGCGGCGTCAGCGGCCGGGCCCTCGGCTTGGGCTGCGGCTCGTCCTCGAAGTCCCAGCTCCAGCGGGGCGCCATGGTCAGATGCTAGACCTCGGTCCTGCGGCGTCAGCTGAGCGGGGTCACCGCTCCACGAGCCCGGACGCGCACCGGCGTCCCCTTCGGTAGCGCCTCCGCGCCCGTCACGCGCGCCAGCAGCAGCTCGCCGGGCTCGTCCCCGGCCCTGATCTGCAGAAGCGCGTCGTGCCCGTAGTAGCGGCACTCCTCGACCCGCCCGGGGACGCCCTCCCCCTCGCCCTGCGGTCGCACCTCGAGCTGCTCCGGCCGGAGCATGACCGCCCCGGCGCCGTCGCCGAGCGGCGCACCCGAGCTCACCGGCAGCGGCCCGAGCGGCGTCTGGGCTCTCTCCCCGAGGAAGCTGGCGTAGAGCACGTTGACCGCGCCGAGAAAACGCGCGAGGCGCTCGTCGACGGGACGCTCGTAGAGGTCCGCCGGGCTGCCCTGTTGGACGATCCTGCCGTCGCGCAGCACCGCGACGCTGTCGGCCAATGACAGCGCCTCCTCTTGGTCATGGGTGACGAGCACGGTCGTCACACCGCGCTCGCGCAGCAGCGTGTGCACCTCCTCGCGCACTCGTGTGCGGAGCGCCGCGTCCAGCGAGGAGAACGGCTCGTCCAGCAGCAGCGCCTGCGGCTTTCGCGCGAGCGCGCGCGCCAGCGCGACGCGCTGCTGCTCACCGCCCGAGAGCTGGTGCGGCAGCCGGTCGCCGAGGGCCGCGATCCCGACCATCTCGAGCAGCTCGTCCACGACTCCCGAGCGGCGCTCGTCGCGCGAGAGCCCGAACCCGACGTTTCGGGCGACACTGAGATGAGGGAACAGCGCGCCCTCCTGCGGCACGTAGCCGATCCCGCGGCGCTCCGGCGCCACGAACGTCCGTCCGTCGTCGAGGGTCCGCCCGCCCAGGCCGACCTTGCCCCGCTCGGCGCGCTCGAAGCCCGCGACCACGCGCAGCAGCGTCGTCTTGCCGCAGCCCGACAGCCCGAGCACCGACGTCAGCGAGCCGGCCGGGACATCGAGGTCCACGCCTCTCAGCACGGGCTGGCGCCCGTACCCCTTCCAGAGGCCCTCGACGAGCAGGCGGCTCATGCCTCGCTCCGTCCGCTCGGGACCACGCGCATGCGCCTGCCGAGCAGGAACGCCGGCACCGACGAGAGGAGCACCATCAGACCGGCGTACGGAGCCGCCTCGCCGTAGGAGAAGTTGGTCGTGTACGTCCAGAAGCGCGTCGCGAGCGTGTCGACGCCGGTGGGCCGCAGTAGCAGCGTCGCGGTCAGCTCGGTCGCGCTCGAGATGAAGACGAGAGCGAACGCGGCGGCGAGCCCGGGTGCGATCAGCGGCAGCGTCACGCGGGCGAACACACGCATCGGCCCCTGCCCCAGCGAACGCCCGAGCTCCTCGAAGCGCGGCGAGGCCTGCGTCATCGCCGAGCGCACGCCCACGACCGCGAGCGGGAGGAACAGGATCGCGTAGGCCACGATCAGCTCGAGCGCGCTCTGATAGAGCGAGAACGCGTAGCGCACGGTGAAGGCGACCAGCCCGAGCGCGACGACGAGTCCGGGCAGCGCCATCGGCAGGTAGGAGATGCGCTCGATCAGGATCGTCAGGCGGTTGCGGTGGCGCAGCGAGAGCGCGCAGACGGGGACGGCGAGAAGCGTCGCGAGCACCGCGGCGGCGGCGCTGTAGAGCGCAGTGTGCCCGAGCGCGGCGAGGATCGAGGCCGGAGGAAGGGTGGAGGAGCCGCCGTGGACGATCCAGTAGACCAGCGAGCCGACCGGTACCCCGAGCGCCAGGCTCGCGAGCGCGAACAGCGCGAACAGCGACGGCACGCGGCCGCGGCCGAGCCGCACTCGCGACGCCATGCGTCTCGCGCCCGGGCCGCTGCGGAAGGTGCGCCGGCTGCCGCCGAGCGCCAGCTCGCCGGCCAGCACGGCGACGCTGATCACGACGAGCACCAGCGAGAGCGCGCACGCCGCCGCGGCGTCGAAGCCGAGCTTGAACTCGGTGAAGATCTGGACCGTGAAGGTCTGGTACTGGAGGATTTCGAACGCCCCGTACTCGGCGAGCAGCGCGAGCGTGACGAGCAGGCAGCCGCCCAGCACGGCAGGCCGGACCTGGCGCAGCGTGACTCGCCTGAACGCCGCCCACGGGGACAGCCCGAGGCTGCGCGCAGCGTCGTGCAGGCCCGCATCGAGGTTCGCCATCGCCGCGGCGACCGGCAGGTAGACGAGCGGGTACAGCGACAGCGTCATGATCATCACGGCGGCCAGGTACCCGTGCAGGCCGGGGGCGATCGAGACCCAGCCGAAGGCGACCACGAAGTCGGGGATCCCCAGCGGGAGCACGAGCAGCACGGCCCACACCCTGCGCAGCGGCACGTCGGTGCGCTGGACGAGCCAGGCGGCCGCGACGCCGAGCACGGCGCAGAGCAGCGTGCACGCGACCGCCAGCCGCACCGTGTTCCACAACAGCACCGCGGTCTCGTGGCGCAGCAGCAGGGAGCGGACGTGATCCCATCCCGACTGGTGCGCCTGCACGACCACGAACACGAGCGGCAGCATCACCAGCCCGGCCGCGATCGCTCCGCCCGCCAGCATCACCACCGGCCAGCGGCGACGACCCGACCACGCGTGGCCGATCCGCTGTGAGAGCTGCTCGGCGGGGACGTAGCTGCTCACGATGCTCCTAGAGCAGCCCGAGGTGCTGCTCGATTTCGAGCGCTTCGTGTCCGTCGCCGAGCTGGGCGGGGGTGAGCGCGCTTGCACCGAACGAGGAGAGCGGCGGCAGCCCCGCCGGCGGCGCTACGCCGGGCCGCAGCGGGTACTCGTAGCTGTCGCTCGAGGCGAGCGTGCGCTGCCCGGCCTCGCTGACCAGGAACGCGAGGAGCTTCTGCGCATCGGCCTGGCGGTTGCTCGATCGCAGCACGGCCGCCCCGGAGACCACGATCAGGTTGCCCGCGTCGCCCTTCGCGTACGGATGCAGGCGCGAGTGCGTCCCGCCTTCGCCCTGCTCGCGCCGGAGCCGGTACCAGTAGTAGTGGTTGATGGGGCCGAGCGCGGCCTGGCCGTTGTTGACCTGCGAGACGACCGTCTCGTTGTCGGGATAGACGTGCGCGTGCTGCTGAAGCGCCTTCAGCCAGCGTTCGGCCGCCGGGCGCCCGTCGTGCCTCACGATCGACGTGACGAGCGGCTGAAAGTCCGTCTCGGAGGGAGCGAAGCCGACCTTCGAGCTGAAACGCGGCTCCCCGAGTTCGAGGATCGCGCTCGGCACCTGTGCAGAGGGGATCTCGCTCGGGTCGTAGACGAGCTCGGCGACCCGCGCGGAGACGCCGACCCAGTCACCCCGCGGCGAGTGCGAGGAGCGCGGCACCGCTTCGAGGGTCGACGCCTGGACCGGGGCGAGCAGCCCCCGCTCGCCGAGCGTTTCCAGGGCTGGCGTGTTCTCGGCGTAGAAGACGTCTGCCGGTGAGCTCGAGCCCTCCTGCAGGATCTGGTTGGCGAGCGTCGCCTCGTCGGCCGAGCGGACCTGGACCTTGATCCCGGTCTGTCGTTCGAAGGCCTTGACGAGCAGCGCCGTGGTCTGTTCGTGCTGGCCGCTGTAGAGGGTGAGCGTGTTCGCGGCCTTCGAGCCGCCGCACGACGTCATGGCCAGCGCGGCGAGCGGGCCGAGGCCGAGCAGTGCGAAGCGTAGGCGGGGGGTGGTGGCGCGGGTCTTGCCGGGTCGCATCCAGTAAATCCGAGCGGCGCGGTCGGAATGGCTGACGCCAAGGTATCACAGCATTTAGGGCTCCCTAACTACACCCGGAGGTAGACGGCGCGACCGGCCGCCGCCGGAATTGTGACAATCACCGCCGTGCACGTCACCGCCAAGGCAGACTACGCCGTGCGCGCGGTCGTCGAGCTCGCAGGCAGCAGCCAATCGGCGCCGCGCAAGGTTGACGACATCGCCCAGGCGCAGGAAATCCCGGTCTCCTTCCTGGAGAACATCCTCACCCAGCTGCGTTCCGCCGGAGTGGTGCGCAGCCAGCGCGGCCCCGAGGGCGGCTACTGGCTGGCGACGCCCGCCGAGGAGCTCGACCTGGCCCACGTGATCCGTGCGGTCGAGGGACCGCTCGTCGGCGTGCGCGGCCAGCGGCCCGAGGAGCTCGAATACACGGGCTCCGCGGAGTCGCTGCAGAAGGTCTGGATCGCGCTGCGCGCGAACCTGCGCAAAGTGCTCGAGACGGTCACGGTCGCCGACGTCGCTGAGGGGCGGCTGCCGAAAGACGTCACGGCGCTCACCAAGGCCGACTCAGCCTGGCACTAGCGGCTGGCACGGCGCTGGGAGCCGGGCCGCGGCTGCCGCTCACCCCGCCTGAGCGAACACCCGCGGCGCCGGCAGGCGCACCGTCAGGATCTGGCCCTCCTGAACCTCCAGCTGCTGCGCGGTCTCGCGGGTGACCTGGGCCCACAACTCGCGGCCGTCGCCGAGCTTCAGCTCGACGCGGACCTCGAAGCCCAGGTGCACCACGCGCTCGACGAGCGCCTCCTCGCCCCCGCCCTCCTCGGAGAGGAGCTGGATGTCGTGCGGGCGCAGGAAGGCGTCGCCGAGGCGGTTGACCGGGCCGATGAACGACATCACGAACTCGTTGGCGGGGGCCTCGTACAGCGCGCGTGGCGAGCCGCTCTGTTCGATCCGCCCGTCGTTCATCACGACGATCTGCTCGGCGACCTCCATCGCCTCCTCCTGGTCGTGTGTGACGAAGATCGTCGTCACGTGGATCTCGTCGTGCAGTCGCCGCAGCCACTCCCGCAGCTCCGCGCGAACCTGGGCGTCGAGCGCGCCGAAGGGCTCGTCGAGCAGCAGCACCTGAGGCTGGACGGCGAGCGCCCGGGCGAGCGCCATGCGTTGCTGCTGGCCGCCGGAGAGCTGCGAGGGGTAGCGCTCGGCGAGTCCCTCGAGCCGCACGAGCGAGAGCAGTTCGGAGACGCGGTCGCGGATCTCCTCCTTGGGCCGTTTGCGCACGCTCAGCCCGAAGCCGACGTTGTCGTGCACGGTCATGTGCTTGAACGGGGCGTAGTGCTGGAAGACGAAACCGACGCCCCGGCTGCGCGCGGGTGAGGACGTGACGTCCTCGCCGTCGATCAGCACCATGCCGGTGTCGGGCGTCTCGAGCCCGGCGATGATCCGCAGCAGGGTTGACTTGCCGCTGCCGCTCGGGCCGAGCAGCGCCGTCAGGGCGCCGTCGGCGACGGTGATGCTGACCTCGCTGAGCGCCTGGAACTCGCCGAAGCGCTTGCTCACCTCGCGGACCTCGATGGCCATCAGCGGCCTCCCTTCTTGTTGGCTCGCCGCGCGAGCAGGTTCATCGCCAGCAGCGTGATCAGCGCGAGCACGGCGAGCATCACGGCCGCCGTGTAGGCGCCGGTCGTGTCGAAGTTCTCGAAGCGGTCCTGGACGTAGAGGGGGAGGGTCTGGGTCTGCCCCTCGATCCGCCCGGAGACGATGCTGACGGCGCCGAACTCGCCGAGTGCCCGCGCCGTCGTCAGCACGACCCCGTATCCGACGCCCCAGCGGATGCCGGGCAGCGTGATGCGCCAGAACGTCTGCCAGGGCCTCGCGCCCAGCGTCTCCGCGGCCTGCTCTGAGTCGGTGCCCATCTCACGGAGCACCGGGATCGTCTCGCGCACGACGAACGGGAGCGTCACGAGCGCCGTGGCCAGCACCATCCCCGGGACCGAGAAGATGATGTTGATCCCCTGCGCTGCCAGTTCGTCGCCGAACCAGCCCGCGCGCCCGTAGACGAGCACGAGCGCGAGCCCGACGACGACCGGCGAGATCGCGAACGGCATGTCGATCAACAGCCCGAACAGGGTCCGCCCCGGCATCCGCCCGCGCTCCAGCAGGATCGCGGCGCCGATCCCGAAGATCGTGTTCAGCGGCACGACGATCAGCACGATCTCCAGCGAGAGCCACATCGCGTGCAGCGCGTTCGGGGCCGTGACCGCGTTCCAGACCGGCGCCAGGCCGTGTTCGAAGGTCCGGTAGAAGATCATCACGAGCGGCGCGCCGAGCAGCACCGCGAGATAGCCGAGCGCGACCGTCCGCAGCGCGAGCCGGCCGCCCCGCGAGGAGCCGAGCGTCGTCGCCTCGCCGCCGCGGGCACGGCCGCGGCGCGTGAGCCGGCCGCTCGGCTTCGCGCCTACGGTGAGCGTGCCGCCGCTGCTAGACGACATGGCGCGACCACCTTCGCTGCACGAGGTTCAGCACTCCCAGCACGAACAGCGCGATCAGCAGCAGCAGCACCGAGACGGCCGCCGCGGCGACGAGGTTTTCGTCCTGGATCTGGCCGAAGATGTAGACCGATCCGGCCTCCGTCTTGAACGGCAGGTTGCCGGTGATCAGCACCAGCGACCCGTACTCGCCGATCGCGCGGGCGAAGCTGAGCGCGACGCCCGAGAGGATCGCCGGCGCGAGCGTCGGCAGCACGATGCGGCGCAGCACCGTCCGGTTGCTCGCTCCGAGCGACGACGCGGCTTCCTCCATCGAGCGGTCGAGGTCGATCATCACGGGCTGGACCGAGCGCACGACGAACGGCAGCGTCACGAACAGCAGCGCGAGGACCACCGCCGCGCGCGTGAACGTCACGTTGATCCCGACCGGGCTGTTCTTGCCGTACAGGGACAGCAGCACGAGCCCGGCGACGATCGTCGGCAGCGCGAACGGGAGATCGATGATCGAGTTGACGATCCCCTTGCCGGGAAACTCGTCGCGCACGAGCACCCAGGCGATGATCGTGCCGAACACGGCGTTGACGAGCACCACGATCACCGACGCGATCACGGTCAGCTTGATCGCCGCCCACGCCTCCGGGCTGCTGATCGCATGCCAGAACGCGTTCGTGCCGCTCGAGAACGCCTTCGAGCTGAGCGCGGCGATCGGCAGCAAGACGAGGATGCTCAGGTAGAGGACCAGCAGTCCTCTGCCGAGCACCCCGCCTGCGAACGGTGCGAACGACGACCCTCGCCGCGTGCGAAACGACGCCGGCGCCGGGCTACTTGCTGGTCGAGACGCCAAGCGATTCCTCGATCTTCGTCACGAGGCCCGTTTCCTTTTCGAAGAATTCCTTCTGGATCTTCTTCCAGCCGCCCAGGTACTGGATCGTGAAGAGGCCCGGCGGGTTCTTGAAGCTCGAGGCGCCCGGCACGCCGCTGATCACGGGCCGGTAGCCGTTTTCGACCCAGATCTGCTGCGCGGCGGGGGTGACGAGGTATTCGGCGAACTTCTTCGCGCCTTCGCTGCTCCCGACCACGGCGAGCGGGTTTTCGATCTGGATCGTGTTTTCGGGGATGATGTATTCGATCGGGGCGCCCTTCTTTTCGTCCTGGATCGCCTCGGTCTCGTAGTCGAGCAGCGCGTCGCCGCGCCCGGCCAGGAACGTCTGCAAAGCGTTGCGGGCGGAGCTGTCCTGGCTGACGACGTTGTGGAACAGCGCCTTGACGTATTCGAGCGCCTGCGCCTTGCTCTTGCCTTCCTTCAGCTGAGCGCCGTATGCCCCGACGACGTTCCAGCGGGCTGCGCCGGAGGTGAACGGGTTCGGTGTGAGCACCTGCACACCGGGCTTGATCAGGTCGGCCCAGCTTTTGATGTGCTTCGGGTTGCCCTTGCGCACGATGATCACGTCGACCGAGTTAGTGACCATGCCCTTGGTCGGCGTCTGGTTCCAGCTCGGCTGCACCTGCCCGCTCTTGACGAGCCGTTCGACGTCCGGTTCGAGCGAGAAGTTGACGAGGTCGGCGTGCAGGCCGTTCGCGACAGCGCGGCTCTGTTCGCCCGAGGGCCCGTAGGACTGGCTGAAGGTCGCTTCCTTGCCCGCGGACGTCGCGTCGTAGGCGCGGATCAGCTTTTCGTAGGCCGCCTGGGGCGTCGAGTAGGCGACGAGCGCGACCTGCTTGCTCCCGCTGCTCGACGACGAGCCGCAGGCGGTGAGCAGGGCGGCGGCGGCGAGGAGCAGGGCGAGTGCTGCGGCTGGGCGTCGGGTCATGATCACTTTCTCTGTGAAGAACACGGTAAATATCGGCTTGGTAGAGCCGATGTGAAAAGTACCGGAAATCGGATCAGATTTCCACCGGAAGGCGTATCCGTGACATTGGACACGCAACGCAATTGCTGTCCATTTCCTTGACATAATCCGCGCGGCATCGGGTACCATTTGAAGCACCTGAACCGCCACACGCCCGGGTCCCGTAGTTTTCGGTCCCGCCCGGTACCCGCTCAGCATCCCCCCGATCCGCAAAGGAGACCTCGCCCGATGTCAGCCCCCACGACCGTTCCAGACGACGACGCCGCAGCGGCCGTCGAGACTGTCATGGAGGGTGGTGCCGAGGCGGTCTTCTCGCTGCAGTTGACGCAGGACCAGAAGGACATCCGCGACTGGGTCCACGGCTTCGCGGCCGACGTCGTGCGACCGGCTGCGCACGAGTGGGACGAGAAGGAGCAGACGCCGTGGCCGATCATCCAGGAGGCGGCCAAGATCGGCCTCTACGGCTTCGAAGGAATGGCGCAGTTCTTCGCCGACCCGTCCGGGCTCGGGCTGCCGATCGTCAACGAGGAGCTGTTCTGGGGCGACGCGGGGATCGGCATGTCGATCATGGGCACGGCACTCGCCGTCGCCGCGATCTTCGGCCAGGGCTCCAACGAGCAGATCGGCGAGTGGATCCCGCGCTGCTTCGGCACGCCGGACGAGGTCAAGGTCGCAGCCTTCTGCGCGTCGGAGCCGAACGCAGGCTCGGACGTCTCGGGGCTGCGCACGAGCGCCAAGTTCGACGAGGCCGCGGGCGAGTGGGTGATCAACGGCCAGAAGGCGTGGGCAACCAACGGTGGCATCGCCGACGTGCACGTTGTGATCGCGTCGGTCGACCGCGAGCTCGGCTCCAAAGGCCACGCCGCCTTCGTCGTGCCGATGAGCGAAGCCAAGGGCATCGAGCAGGGGGTGAAGGTCTCCAAGCACGGCCTGCGCGCCTCGCACACCGCCGACGTGTACCTCGACGACTGCCGGGTCCCCGCCGACTACGTGCTGGGCGGCAAGGACAAGCTCGACGAACGGCTCGCGCGTGTGCGCGAAGGCAAGAAATCGCAGTCGCAGGCGGCGATGCAGACGTTCGAGGCGTCCCGTCCGACCGTCGGCGCCCAGGCGATCGGGATCGCCCGTGCCGCCTACGAGTACGCGCTCGAGTACTCGAAGGAGCGCGAGCAGTTCGGCCGCAAGATCATCGACAACCAGGCGATCGCCTTCACGCTCGCGCGGATGAAGCTCGAGATCGACGCCGCGCGGCTGCTCGTCTGGCGCGCCTCCTGGATGGGCCGCAACCAGGTCCGGTTCGAGAACGCCGAGGGCTCGATGAGCAAGCTCAAGGCCGGTGAGGTCGCCGTATGGGTGACCGAGCGTGCGATCCAGATCCTCGGCGGAAACGGCTACACGCGCGAGTTCCCGGTCGAGCGCTGGCACCGCGACGCGAAGATCTACGACATCTTCGAGGGCACGGCCGAGATCCAGCAGATGGTGATCTCGCGCGCGATCTCCGGGATGCCCGGTCTGTTCGGCACCAAGGACTAGCTCGCGCAGCCGCGCGGTGGACGTGCGCCTGCGTGAATGAGCTGAGCGGATGGCGGGTAGAGTCGGGCTGTTGGCGACGCCGTCGCCAAGGAGTCGGTGCCGAGCGGCGCCGCGAAGCGATCAAGAAAGAGCGGGGGTAGGGATGCGGGGGCAGCGATTCTCAGGGAAACTCGCCGTCGAGCGGGTGGGGTCCGTTGGCGGGCTGCGACTTTGGTGCGCGGCCCTGTGTTCGATCGCGCTCGGAGTCGCGGCGCTGGGCGGCGCGGCGCCCGCGAGCGCGAGCTGCCTCCCGAAAAAGCATGCGAGGGCGAGGGTCCTGCGCGTCGGGACGTTCAACCGCAAGAAAGGCCAGTGCAAGACGATCCAGGAAGCGGTCAAGGCAGCTGCCCCCGGCAGCTGGATCCTGATTGGCCCCGGCGACTACAAACAGTCGAGCAGCGAACAGATGCCGGGAGCGGTGGGCGACGACCGCGCGGGAGCCGACATCGTGATCACGACCCCCGACCTGCACATCCGCGGCATGAACCGCAACGAAGTGATGATCGACGGCACCAAGCCGGGATCACCGGAGTGCAGCTCTGAAGAAGCGGCGCAATACCTGGGCACCAAAGAAGGCTCGGGGTACTCCGGCAACAACGGGATCGTCGTCTACAAGGCCGAAGGCGTTTGGCTGCAGAACTTCTCGGCGTGCAACTTCCTGTCCGGCAATCAGGGCGGGGGCGATGAGATCTGGTTCGACGGCGCCCAGTCGACAGGCACACAGCAGATGCGCGAATGGTGGGGTACCTACGTCAGCGCCACCTCGACCTACTGGGGCGGTACCGAAAAGCCCTCCGCGACCTACGGCGTGTACGCCGACAACGTCCTCGGCGGCCCCGGGCTGTTCGACCACACGTACGCGAGCAACATGTCGGACTCCGGTGTCTACATCGGCGCCTGCCCCGACTGCAACACGGTCGTCAGCAACAGCCAGTACGAGGGCAACGACCTCGGGTACTCCGGATCGAACTCCGGCGGCCACCTGATCCTCGAAAACGACGAATTCGACAACAACGAGGAGGGCGTCGCCACGACGAGCCAGAACAACGACGACGCCCCGCCGCCCCAGAACGGCGAGTGCCCCGAAGGCGGGGAAAACCCCGCCCCGCCGGCCGGAGCCCAGCGCAAGGACATCTGCTGGGTGATGAGGCACAACCGTGTCGTCGAAAACAACAACGGCGGCACGCCCACGTCCGGCGGAGCGCCGGGTCTGCTCGGCACGGGCATGACCGATGCGGGCGGGCGCAATGACCTGATCGCCGAAAACACCTTCGCGGGCAACAAGGCGTGGGGGATCCTCGTGCTCACCTACCCGGGGATAGAAGAAGAACCGCCCTCGCAGGTCCTGGAAGCGTTCCCGGAAGACAACTGCCGGGAAGGCATCAAAGCGAGCGTCGAAGGCAAAACGGAGTGTGTCTTCGAACCGTTCGCCAACGAGGTCGAGGGCAATACGTTCGCGAGCAACGGTGGCTTCAAAAACCCGTCCAACGGCGACATCGGCGAAATCTCCACCGCCGAACCGAAACAGCTGACGAACTGCTGGCACGGGAACGTCGAGGAAGGCGGCGGCGAACCGACGAGCGAACCGAAACTCATCCAGACGACCCACGGCACCTGCTCGTCTCCCGACCTCGGAGGCGAAACGGCGGCCAGCACGCTCGGGGTCCAGGCGGTGTGCGACTCGCGCCTGGAGGGCGAATGCCCGTCGGTGCCGGGTGAGGAATACCCGCGCACGCCGGTCAAACTGTTCTCGCTGCTGCGCATGCGCGAACAGTCGCCCACGATGCCGAACCCGTGCCAGGGCGTGCCGCGCAACCCGTGGTGCAAGGGGTGAGTCGCGGCCCTGCGGGGCCGAGCGACCGGATCGCTCAACAGCAGAAGCCGTGAGGCCGCACCGCGCCGGGTCGATTCCGGCGCGGGGCGCGCCGCGGCGTAAGCTGCGTCTCAGCCGTCGCGCCGGGCCTCGCGCCGGTCGCGGATCATCGACCGTGCGACGGCGTCGCCCGCGATCGTTGCGGGCCAGATGATCACGGTGGCCTCGACGAACGTCACGGCCCCGTGAACGGTGAGGCCCGGGACGATCAGCGCGACGATCACGAGCGCGACGATCGTCGAGCCGAGCGCCAGCAGGCCGGCCATCGCGACCGAGGGCTGGCGGATCAGCACCCTGAGCGCGAGGAACGAGACGACGATGTGTGCCACCCAGAACAGCAGCGTCGCCTCGAGCAGCCCGCCGGCGTTGAGCGAGAAGTCACTCAGCACGGCCGAGCAGATCAAAAGGGCCGCAGCGATTGCGACGAGCGACGTCGCCAGCCGGATCCCCCACCGTCGCAGCACGAGCCGAGGTTACACCCGCCGGTCAGCGGATCCCCGCCCCCAACCGCCAGATCCGCTACCAGGCCTGGCCGGTGCCGCAGTGCGGGCAGGACACGCTCGTCGAGACCTCGGCGCTGAACAGGTAGCCGCAGCCGCAGGTGTACAGAGCGGTGTCGACCGGTCCCCCGGCCGCACGGACCCGCTCGGCGAGGGGGTCGCACCGGTCATGTGCCGGCGCCTGCTCGGCGGGCGCGGCCGTCCTTGCGGTGCCCGCGCCGCTCCGGGGCTGGTGCTGGGCGTGGCGGTCGTGACCGCGCCGCGTGGAGCGCCTGGCCTCGCGGTCTCGCAGTGGTTGCAGAAGCCTGGGTGTCATGGGTCCTCTCCCTGTAAGACGTCGCACACGTAAAAAGGTTTCGCGGTGCAACCTTTGTTTCCTGTCGGGCGGCTGCGGAGACGCACGGGTCGATCGGTCGCGAACGGCGCGCGCCGTCGGGCCCTGCCCGGCGGGGTCGGGGGTTCTGAGATAATCGAGTCGATGAACCCCGCGCGGAAGCGAAAGGTGCGCTTGGTTGCGGCGCTTAGCGCAGCGGTGGTACTGGCAGCGGCCCTGATCTACACCAGCTTCAGCGCGGCCAGCCCGGCGCTGACCCCGACCCAGCTGCTGCATGACGCGCAGCCCGGCCGCAGCTACGTGCTCACGGGCACGGTCGTGTCCGGAAGCGTGCACCACCAGGGCGAAGTGCTCGACTTCGCCGTCCGCGACCGCGCGGGCAGCGCGGCGATTCCGCTGGCCTACACGGGCACCGTCCCGGACCCGTTCCGGGAAGGCCGCGAGGTGATCGTCACCGTCGAGAAGCAGGGCGGCCGCTACGTCGGCGAACGCAACTCGCTGATCACGAAGTGCCCCTCGAAGTTCAAGACGGCGCCGCCGAGCGAGCAGCAGAGCTCCTGAGTGCGGGCGCCCACGGGACAGGAGCACTGCACGGGCGCCGCGGCGACCCCGCGCCGGGGCGCTGAGGGACGGGCGCGCTGATGGCGGGGCTCGGCTACGCCTGCCTGTTGCTCGCGCTCGGGATCTGCGCCTACGGGATCTGCGCCTCGATCTACGGCGTGCGCGCCGGGCGGCCCGAGTTCTCGGCCTCGGGCCGGCGTTCCGTCTACGCGCTGTTCGGCGTTCTGAGCGTCGCCTTTCTCGTGCTCGAGCTCGCGTTCCTGCGCAACGACTTCACGTTCAACACGGTCGCCGACACCTCGAGCCGCACGACGCCGCTGGCCTACCGCGCCGCCGCCGTGTGGGCCTCCCAGGAAGGATCGCTGCTGCTGTGGGCCTGGCTGCTGTCGCTGTGGTCGAGCGTCGCGCTGTTCCTGACGCGACGGCGCATGCGGGACGTGGCGAGCTACGCGACGGCCGTGCTGCTCGGCTTCGGAGGGTTCTTCGTCGCGCTGATGATCTTCTACGCCAACCCGTTCGCGACGACGCGCCCGGCGCCGCCGGAAGGCGTCGGGCTGGACCCGCTGCTGCGCTTCCCGACGATGATGATCCACCCCCCGATGCTGTACTCGGGGTACACGCTGTGCACGATCCCGCTCGCGTTCGGCGTCGGGGCCCTACTCGCCCGCCGGGTCGACGCCGACTGGATCAAAGCGATCCGCCGCTTCGCGTTCGCCGGGTGGCTGTTCCTCGGAGCCGGCATCCTGCTCGGCGCGCGCTGGTCCTACTCCGAGCTCGGCTGGGGCGGCTACTGGGGCTGGGACGCCGTCGAGAACGCGTCGCTGATGCCGTGGCTGACCGCGACGGCGTTCCTGCACTCGCTGATGATCCAGGAGAAACGCGGGATGCTGAAGGTCTGGAACGTGTCGCTCGTGCTCGCCACCGGCACGCTCGCGATCATGGGCACGTTCCTGGTCCGCAGCGGCGTGCTGAACTCGATCCACGCCTTCGGCGGCGCAACGCTGGGCGTGCCGTTCGTGTGCCTGATCGCGGTCCTCATCATCGGCTCGATCTACCTCGTCACGAGCCGCCGCGAGATGCTGCGATCCGAGAACCGCCTCGACTCGCTGCTCTCGCGCGAGTCGGTCTTCCTGGTCAACAACCTCGTGCTCGTCGCGCTCTGCTTCGTGATCTTCTGGGGGACCTACTTCCCGCTCATCTCCGAGGCCGTGTCGGGAACCGAATCGTCCGTCGGGCCGCCGTGGTTCGACCGCTACACCGTCCCGCTCGCGCTCGTGCTCGTCCTGCTGAGCGGCATCGGCCCGGTGATCGCGTGGCGCCGGGCGACGCTCGCCAACGCGCGCCGCAACTTCCTCGTGCCGACCGTCGCCGCGCTCGCCACGGCCGCTGTCCTGCTCGGAGCCGGCGTCGGGCACAAGCCGCTGGCCGTCGCGCTGTTCTGCTGCGCCGCGTTCGTGTTCGCGAGCGTCGGGCAGGAGTTCGCGCGCGGCACGCGCGCCCGCCGCGCGATGGCGGGCGAGTCGATCCCGGTCGCGCTGCTCGCGCTGGTGCGCCGCAACCGCCGCCGCTACGGCGGCTACATCGTCCACGTCGGCATCGCCGTGCTGTTCATCGGCGTCGCCGCGTCATCGTCCTTCCAGCACGCGACCGAGACGCAGATGCGTCCCGGCCAGTCGACCCGCGTCGGCGCCTACACGGTTCGCTATGTGCGCCCGACGGCGTCGATCACGCCGAAGTACGACCGTGCCCACACAGGCTCGACGCTCGCGCTCGGCGCCGAAGTCGACGTCACGAAGAACGGCCGGCACGTCGCGACGCTCAACCCGAGCGAGGGCTACTACGCCTCCCAGGAAGCCGCGCAGGGCACGGTCGGCAGCCTGATCGGCGGCCAGCCGGTCAGCCACGTCGCGATCGACGGCGGCGTCACGCGTGACGTGTGGAGCGCGATCTCGCCGGAAATCGAAGCGCCGGCCCTGAAGCGGATCGTGGACGTGGGGAATCGCACCTTGGGTTCCGAAGAGGCGCCGATCGCGCTGCTCTACCTCGCGCGCAGCTACCTGAAATCCCCGCCGCCCGCGCAGTTCCACTTCATCGTCTCGCCGCTCGTGATGTGGATCTGGATCGGCGGGCTGATCGTGTTCATCGGCGGCCTGATCGCCGTGTGGCCGGCACCCAGCACGGTCCGCGCACGGGTCGCGGCCCGCGCCCGCGTGCGCCTGCCGCGGCGCGTCGTCAGGGCCTGAGCGCCGGGAGCGCGCGCTGATCGCAACGGCCGGGAACGGAGCCCGATGGCGATCGTGATCGTCCTGTCCATCGTCGTGCTGCTCGTGCTGATCGTGCTGCTCGTAGGCGCCCCGCTGCGGCAGGCCGCGGCGCGGCGCGCCGGCGCGGTGGAGGGAGACACGGATAACCTCGCCGCCGGGGACCGCGCGCGCGACGAGCTCGAGGCCGCGCGCGAGGCCAAGTACCGGGAGATCCGCGACGCGGAGCTCGACTTCCGGACGGGCAAGCTCTCTGAGCGCGACTACCGCGAGCTGGACGCCGAGCTGCGCGCCGAGGCGCTCGTGATCCTCGACGAGTTGGACGCCGGCGTCAGGCCCAGGGGCGCTTCAGGAGCACGATCGCGTTCACGAAGAACAGGACCGCGAAGACGACCGTCCAGCGATTGAGGTTGCGCTCCACCATCGAGCCGCCGCCGAGCGGCCCGGTGCCGCTGCCGACGCCGAACGCGCCGGACAGGCCGGAGTCCTTGCCCGAGTGCATGAGCACCAGGAACACGAGGATCACGGCGAGGATCACCTGCAGGACCGAGTCGACCGTTTCCACGAGCGACAGGGTAGCGGAGCGGGTCACGCGCCGTGCCGGGAAACGCAGCGGGCACCGCGCAAGTCCTCGCCCAAACGGGGGTAATGGATGCACGTGTCCCGCGGATCACGCATACTTCGGCCCCAGCTCACCTCGAGAACTGTTGCCAGAGCGATTACGAATCCTTTACGGATTCATGGTGCTCTGCCGATATGACTCCCGGTGGGCGTATCCAGTGACCGTGGATCCGGTGCGCCGACCACGCCAATGGGACGACCCGAAGATGAACGAGAACGAGGCATGACGCCGCCCACCAGAGCCCGTCGCAGGGCTCTTCGTGCTGTGCTGGGAGCGCTTGCCGGGGGAGGACTCACCGCCGCAAGCCTCGCCGCGCCCGTCGCCACGAGTGAGGCCGCGTCCAACATCGGCGGGGTACCCACAACGCCTGAAGTCTCGGCGCCGGAACTGCCGGGCGAAGCGAGCTCGCCGGCGACGGCGACGAGCACGACCACCACCCCGGCGCCGTCGACGCCCTCGCCGACGACCACGCCGAGCACCGGGACGACCACCACCCCGCAGCCCCAGGCGCCCAAGCAGGAAGCGCCGTCGGTCGTGCTGCAACGACGGCAGAAAACGACCCAGGGCTCGAAGAGCAACCCGAAGACGAGCAGCGCGACCGGCAAATCCAAGGCGAACGGCGCGAACAACGTCGAAGGCTCGCCGCAGGCGGTCGCGAAGGCGGGCGCGCTGGCCGCGGTGCTCGCCTCCTCTCAGGCATCGACGCAGTCTCTGGCGTTCTACCGGGTGCCGCTGTTCATGCTCCCGATCTACCAGGCGGCCGCCGTCCAGTACGGCGTGCCGTGGCAGATCCTCGCCGGGATCAACGAAATCGAGACCGACTACGGCGCCGACCAGTCGGTGTCGAGCGCCGGCGCGGTCGGCTGGATGCAGTTCATGCCGGAAACCTGGTCGATGTACGGCGTGGACGCCCTCAACGCCGGCTACGCGGACCCCTACAACCCCGTCGACGCCGTGTTCGCCGCGGCGCGCTACCTGCGCGCGGCCGGGGCCGCCACCGATCTGCGGCGCGCGATCCTCGCCTACAACCACTCCGAAGAATACGTCGACTCGGTGATGCTGCGCGCGAAGCTGATCTCGACCTACCCGAAGCCCGTGATCGCGACGCTGACCGGGCTGGTGGACGGCCGTCCGCCGGTCGGAACGGGCTCGTTGGAATGGAGCGCCGCGCACGCCGAAGCCGAAGCGCCCTCCGCGTCGAGCGCGACCGCGAATGCCGCGGCCGCCAAGCCGAAGCCGTCCCCCGCGACGCCCGGCGCCAGCGCGGCTGTCTCGCCGGCCGCCGCCGCGGCGGCAGCGGCGCACGCGCAGCCCGCACCGAACCCGCAGGTCGTCAACCTGACGAGCGCGCCGAACGCCTCCGTCGTCGCCGTCCAGGACGGGCGGGTGATCAAGATCGGCAAGAACAGCAAGCTCGGGAGCTTCATCGTGCTGCGCGACGTCTACGGCGACGTCTTCACCTACGCCGGCCTGGGCAGCATCGCGCGGAGCTACACGCGGCAGAAGCCGAGTCGCGCGAGCGGCAACTCGTCCGTCGTGCAGGTCGCGAGCAGCCACGACCCCGCCCCCTCGAAAGCGGCGACCGCCGGCACCCAGGCCCCCGTCACGCTGCAGGTCAAGACGCCCGCGCCCCAGAACCACGGCGCGGCCGGCGGGCGCGCGGAAATCGCCAGCGCCGAAGGCGTGCCGGCGGGGATGGACCGCCGGCGGCTGTCGGCCAGGCCAGGCAACCCCGACGCGAAAGCCGCCGCGAGCGCGTCGGCCGCGCGCAAGGCGGCGCGCGCCAAGGCCGCGCAGCGGCTGCCGCTGCGGGCCGGCTCGGTCGTCCCCAGCGGGACGGTGCTCGGCAAGGTATGGACCGGTCAGGGCGCTCACGCCGGACACATGCGGTTCGCGATCAAACCGGCCGGGGACAGCGGCTACATCGACCCGGGGCCGGTGCTAGCGAACTGGGCCGAGCTGCAGAAGGCGCTCTACCCCCAGGGTGCGCGTTCGACCGACGCGCTGCTCGGCGCGACCGCCAGCGACGTGTTCCTGCTCTCGCGTGCCGACCTCGAGCGCACCGTGCTGTCGGATCCCGGCATCACGATCAACGGCTGCGCGCGCGGGGACGTCGCCTCCGGGGCGATCGACAAACGCGTGCTCGCGGTGCTCGCGTTCCTCTCGCGCAGCGGTCTGAAGCCGACCGTCAGCGCGCTGCGCTGCGGGCAGAGCCAGTACACCAGCGCGGGCGTGCGCTCGCCTCACTACCGCGGCGACGCCGTCGACATCAGCGCCATCAACGGCGTGCCGCTGGTCCACCACCAGGGCCCCGGCACGATCGCGGACCTGACGATCCGCGCGCTGCTCACGCTGCCCGCGGAATTCGTGCCGCACGAAATCCTCAGCCTCATGCACTACCCGGCCTCGCCCCAGACGAAGGCCGTCTCATCGCACTGGAACCAGATCGAGCTGGTCTTCCAGCCGGCCGCGGCGCACCTGCAGCCCGCGGCCGCGCCCGCCTCGGTCGCGCACTCCGCGGCCAAGGGCAAGGCGGCGCCGGCCCCCGTCGTCACCACGACGGTCCTCAGCTCGCTGCAGTGGACGCAGCTCGTCACGCGCATCGGCGCGATCCCGGCGCCGAAGATCGGCTACAAGCCGTCCCCGTCGGCGATCGGCGACCCGAAGAGCAAGTAGGGCCTCGCCCGCCGGAGCCGGCGGGAAGGGCTGGCCGACTCACTCGAAGGCCGGCATGGAGCGCCGGCCGAGTCCCCTGTCTGCCGGCGATGGCGCCGACCCCGTCTGCGATCATGGCCGCGTGAGCAGCTTCGGCGGGATCGACCTGGGCGGCACCAAGATCCAGGCCGTCGTCGTCGACGACCGCCACGACGCGCTCGGCTCGGCCCGCCGTCCCACGCCGACCGCCGGCGGTCCGGAGGATGTCGCAGCCGAGATGGCCACGACCCTGCGCGAAGCGGCCGAGCAGGCCGGCGAGGACGTCTCGGCGCTCACGGGCATCGGCGTGGGCTCACCCGGCGTGGTCTCCGCCGGGACTGTGACGAGCGCGCGCAACCTGCCTGGTTGGGAAGGCTCGTTTCCGCTCGCCGAGCGCCTGGAGAAGCTGCTCGGGCCGTCGGTGCGGCTCGGCAACGACGTGCAGGTCGCGACGGTCGCCGAGGTCGAGCTGGGAGCCGGCCGCCCGTTCCAGTCCCTGCTCGGCGTGTTCTGGGGCACGGGCGTCGGCGGCTGCCCGGTCCTCGATCGCCGGCCGTGGCGCGGGCGCGGCGGCGCCGGCGAGATCGGGCACATGGTCGTCGAGATGAACGGTGCCCGCTGCACCTGCGGCCGGCGTGGCTGCATGGAGGCCTACGCGGGCCGCGCGGCGATGGAAATCCACGTCAAGAAGCTCGTCGAGAAAGGCGAGAAGACCGACCTCTTCACGATCGCCGAACACCACGAACGCGAGCGGCTGACCAGCGGCGTCTGGGCGCGGGCGCTCGAGAAGGAAGACAAGCTCGCCGTGCGGATGATCGACCGCGCCGTCGCGGCGCTCGCGGCCGCCGTCGCCTCGGCGATCAACCTGCTCGACGTCGAGGCCGTGATCCTCGGTGGCGGGCTCGGCGTGCGCTTCGGGGCGCCGATGGCGGAGCGACTGTCGAAGGAGATGCTGCCTCACCTGTTCGCCGACTCGCGCCCGCCGCACGTCGAGGTGGCCGCGCTCGGCGACCTCGGCGGCGCGATCGGCGCCACGCTGCTCGTCGCCCGGATGGGCGCGGGCGCGGAGCCCGCCGGGCATGACGTCGCCGCGGGCGTGACGGACTGAGGGGCGCCGTCAGGCGCCGACCGTGACCGCGACCAGCACGATCGACAGGCAGGAGAGGATCGCGACGGTGATCCCGGTCGCGGCGTCCAGCAAGCCGCGGCTGCGGCGTTCGCCCATCACGCGGCGCGAGCGCGAGAGCAGCCAGATGAACATGAGGTTGATCGGCAGCAGCAGCCCGTTGACGACCTGGACGCCGATCAGCAGCGAGAACACCGGCACGCCCGGGATCACCGCCACGATCGCGCTGATCGCGATCATCGCCGTGATGACGCCCACGAACACGGGCGCCTCCTCACGGCGGCGCCCGACGCCCTTCTCGTAGCCGAGCGACTCGGAGACCACATACGAGGTCGCGATCGGGAGGATCGCGCAGGCGAGCAGGCTCGCGCCGAGCAGCCCGATCCCGAACAGGGTCTCGGCGAACTGGCCTGCGAACGGGCTGAGCGCGCGCGCCGCCTGCGCCGCCGAGTTGATTTCGTGCACGCCGTGCTTGTAGAGCGTGGCGCCCGTGGCGATCACGATGAAGGCCGAGATCAGGCAGGCGAAGATCGACCCGGCCACGGCCTCGTGTTCCTCATGGCCGAGGTCCTCCTCGCGTACGCCGCGCTCGACCGTCGCCGACTGCAGATACTGCTGCATGTACGGGGTGATCGTGGTCCCGATCGTCGCGATCAGCAGCACGATGTAGGCCGAGTTCGTGTGGATCGTCGGTTTGACGATCGCCTTGCCGACTTCGGCCCAGTCCGGGTGCGCGAGGATCGCCGCGATCGGATAGGCGAAGAACGGGATCGTGAACCAGATGAAGATCCGCTCGGCGCTCCGGTAGGAGCCGCGGACGATGATCAGCCAGATGCCGACGGCGATGATCGGCACGGTCACCTGCACGGGGATGTGGGCGAGCCCGAGCGCCGCGCCCGCGCCGACGAAGTCCGAGATGCAGATGCCGAGGTTCGCGACGAGCACGGCGGTCGTCGCGAGAACCGACCAGCGGATCCCGTACTCCTCGCGCACGAGCTCGGCCAGCCCCTTGCCGGTCACGACGCCCATCCGCGCCGCGAGCAGCTGCACGATCGCCAGCGAGATCGTGATCAGGACGATCGTCCACAGCAGGTCGTAGCCGTACTTGGCGCCGATCGAGGAGTAGGTGGCGATGCCGCCGGCGTCGTTGCCCGCGTTCGCGGCGATCAGGCCCGGGCCGAGCAGGCCCAGCATGGCGAAGATCGCGGTGCGGCGACGGTTAAGCCGGGCAGGCAGACGCGGTCGGCCACGTGTGGCCGACCGGACACGACGCATGACGGGCGGTACTCGGACCGCCATCGAACTGGCCGCCTGCTGAGCTCATCGGGGCCAGTCTATTGAGTCGTTGCGCGCGGGCTTGAAAGCGGGCGTTCAGTCCTCGCCGAGCAGGCCGAAGCGCCGCCGCCAGCCGCGCGGCAGCATCGCCTCGAGCACGTCGTCGACGGTGACGACGCCGAGCATCCGCTTGTGCTCGTCGACGACCGGCACCGCCGTGAGGTTGTAGTCGGCCATCAGCCTCGCCACCTCCTCGAAGGAGGCATCGGGCGCGAGGCACGGCAGCTCGTGCTTGAGCTCGGCATCCAGGCGGCGTTCGGGGTCGGCGCGCAGCAGCGCCGTGACCGGCACCGCACCCGCGAGCTCGCCGTCGGCGCCGCTCACGAACACGGTCGTGAGCAGCTCGGGCGCGACGCGGCTGTGGCGTACGGCGCGCAGCGCCTGCTCGGCGGTGCTCGACCCCGCCAGCAGGACGAAGTCGGGACTCATCAGGCCGCCCGCCTCCGCGGGGTCGTACCCGAGCAGAGCCCGGACCTTCACGCGCTGGCTGACCGGAAGCAGCGCGATCAGCCGCTCACGGCGGTCGTCCTCGAACTCGCCGAGCACGTCAGCGGCGTCGTCGGCCGCCATTCGGGAGAGGATCTCGGCGACCTGCTCATCGGGGCGGTTCTCGAGGAACTCGCGCTGGTGCTGGTCGTCGAGCTCCTCGAAGACGTCGGCCTCCAGCTCGCGGTCGTCGTCGCCGACGGCCTGGATGATCTCCTCGCCCTCCTGGCGCGAGGCCGCCTCGACGAGGTCTGCGATCTGGGCCGGGTGGAGCTTCGCCAGCTTCGGGTGGGGCACCCGCAGCCGCACGGTCGGGACGTGCCCGACGAACGGCTCGACGCCGGCCCAGTCGAGGAAGGTCCCGGTCGCGATGTGCGCGCCGAGCGGCTTCGGCAGCAGACGCCGCAGCCCTCCCCGCGGGCCGGTGTCGACGCCGACGACGCGCCAGGACCCCGCGACGTCCGCGAGCTCGATCTCGTTCGCCCGCACCAGGCGCGCGCCCTGCACGTTGATCAGCTGGCGGTCGAGCAGGTCGCGCCGCAGCAGGACCTCCTCGGGGCGGCGCTCGAAGTGGCGCAGGTCGAGCTTGGCCTTGCGCAGCACCACGCCGTCGGCGCCGATCTGCGAGACGCGGTCGACGCCCAGGTACGAGCGCCTTCCGGCGACCATCACGAGCAGGCCGGTGATCGGCGGATATCCGGAACCGCCCAGACGCACGATCACGTCCTCGACCTTGCCGAGCCGCTCGCCGCCGGAGTCGCGCAGCGGGCTGCCGACGATCTGCGAGAGGTGGAGGATCGGCGGCGTGTCAGCTGGGAGGCGTCCGCCCCGTCCACGCTCGCTGGCCTGCGAGGCCGACGCGTTCATCGACCCATCCTACGCGGCGCCGCGACGGTCCCTCTATGGTCGCTTGGAGCGATGCCCTTCTGGCTGTCGATCGCCTGCCTTTCGGCCTTCCAGGGCACGCTCGTCGCGCTGCCCGCGGCGGTCCGGTGGGCGCCGCTGCGACGGCTGCGCGCCGGCGGCTGGGCGGCGGTGCTGCCCGTCTCGATCGTCGCCTTCGTTGCGATCGCGCGAGCGGCCGAAAGCGCGAGCGCCGAGGGGCTCACGTATCTCGCGCTGGTCGCCGTGCCGCCGCTGGCGGCGCTCGCGCTCGGCTGGCTGTCGAGGGGAGCGCGGCCGCGCCGCGCGCTGTGGGCGGGAGCGCTGTTCGCGCTCGCGTGGGCGGACCGCGGCGGCTTCGCCGGCAACGCGGCGGCGACGCTGCTCTCGGGCCTCAGCTGCGTCGCGCTCGGTGCGCTGCTCGGCGCGATCACGCCGCCGCGCTGGCTGGCCGCCGGGATCGTGGCGATGGCGATCGCCGACACCGCGCTCGTCGTCTCGGATCTGCTCCAGCAGCCGAACGACGCGCTCAACGCCGCTCACCCCGCCGCGGGCCTGCCCCGCCTCCAGGCCGAGGTGTTCGGCAACGCGGTGATGGGTTACGGCGATCTGTTCGTCGCGGCCGTGCTCGGCGGAATGCTCGCCGCGCAGGGGCGCGTTCAGATTCCCGCGGCGCTGCTCACGGCGGCCCTGGCGGTGTGCTTCGACCTGCTGTTCTTCGCGGTGAACGAGCTGCCCGCGACAGTGCCGGTCGCGCTCGCGCTCGGCGTGCTCGAACTCAGGGCGCTCCGCCGCCGGAGACGATCCGCCGCGGCCCCAGCCGCCGAGCGCGGGGCTCGCCTTCGGGCTCGGCCTGCACCAGCTCATCCTGCAGGTGATCCTCGAGCTCGCCCTGCGAGGCGATCGCCCGCGCCGTGATCTCCAGCGGCGGCGGCGCGTCCAGCTCACGCTCGGAGGACGCCCCGGCCTGCTCGATGCGCCGCACCTGCGGCATCACCCGGCTGTCGAACGAGCCGACCGCCTCGTTGTAGGCGGCGACGGCGGAGCCGAGCTGGCGACCCGCCTTCGCGAAGGGCGTCACGAAGCGCGCCAGGCGCGTGTGCAGCTCGCGCGCGGACTCGGCGATCTCGCGCGCGGACTCCGCGATCTGCTCCTGGCGCCAGCCGTAGTGCACGGCGCGCAGCAGCCCGATCAGCGTCGTCGGCGTCGCCAGCAGCACCTGCTGGGCGACGCCGTACTCGATCAGCCCGGGGTCCTTCGCGAGCGCGGCCTGGTAGATGCCGTCGGAGGGCACGAACATCACGACGAACTCGGGGGTCGAGTCGAACTGGCGCTGGTAGCCCTTCGAGGCGAGCTTGACGATGTGATCGCGCGTCTGGCGTGCGTGGCTGGCGACGTGGACCTCGCGCTCGTCCTCGTCCTCGGTCTCGAGAGCGAGCAGGTAGGCGTCGAGCGGCACCTTGGAGTCGACCACGATCAGGTTGCCGCCCGGGAGCTTCACGAGCATGTCCGGGCGCAGCGCCCCGTCGGGCGTCTGGATCGTGCTCTGCTCGACGAAGTCGCAGTGCGAGACCATGCCGGCCATCTCAACGACGTTGCGCAGCTGGATCTCCCCCCAGGAGCCGCGCGTCGAGGGCCGCTTGAGCGCGCTCACGAGGCTGCCCGTCTCGCGCTGCAGCGTGCCGACCCCCTCGCTCAGCTGACGGACCATCTGTGCGAGCTCGCCCTGCGCCTGGCGCCGCTCGCGCTCCAGGCGGGCGACCTCGCTCTGCATGCGGACGAGCTGCTCCTGGACGGGCGCGACGACGCCCCTGATCTGCTCGGTGCGCTTGTCCATCTCGCCCGCCGCGCGCTGCTCCTCGGCGCCGCGTGACTCGGCGGCGCTGCGCGCGAGCGAGCTCCTCGTCTGCTCCATCACGTCGAGCGAGAGCGCCTTCAGCTCCTGGCGCAGCCGCTCGCTGTCGCGGCGCAGCACCAAGACGGCGCCCACGGCGCCGACCAGGACTCCCGCTATCGCCAGTACCGCAGTCATCGCTTTCTCCCTGTCCTTGGGCGGCTGTCAAACATCGCACCGGCGCCGGACGGCAAAGGCCGGACCTCGCAACCGCGAAGGTTCCGGCTTGACACATGGACATGCGCGGGTCTATCGTGACGCCTTGCGGCGAGCCGCACCAGGCGTCGCTACGGCCATCGAGAGGCCGAAACGAGGGGTCGTGCCAAGGCGGAGGGGATCTGCGGGGGCATGGTCCGCAGATACAAGAGGAGGGTTAAATGTCAGCCAAGAACGGCTCGACGCGGTCGCTTCGACTGCTCGGCTGCCTCATGGCGGTCGCATTGCTGGGTTCGGCGCTGTTCGCGTCGGGCGCCAGTGCAAAAACGAAAACGCCGATCAAAGCGACTTACCTCGCGCTCGGCGACTCGCTGGCGTTCGGGTACTCGTCGCAGCAGTACAACGAAGGCGTTGTCGCTGGTTTCGAGAACCCCGAAAACTTCGAAGCCGGCTACGTCCAGGACCTGTGGGGCCGCATGCACGGCTCGAAACAGGGGATCCGGCTGCAGAACGATGGCTGCCCGGGCGAGACGACGACCTCGATGATCGGGCCGGCGCTCGCGAAAAAACTGAACGCAACGCCGCAGTTCGAAGAATCGCAGACCAAAGGCGAATCGCTGCCGATCACGGGCACTGAAACGCCGCCGGCCTCGCTTCCGAACTGCCTGTACCAGGAAGCTTGGAACGTGCTGAAAACCGTCGGCGCGGGCGGACCGCTGCACCACTCCTACGGCGGCAAGTCCCAGCTCGAAGACGCGATCACGTCGATCAAGGAAGCGCAGATCGCCAAACAGCCGGTCACGACGATCTCGCTGAACATCGGCCCGAACGACCAGCTTCACGGCGTCAAAGCCGTCGAAAAAGAAATCGAAGCGAAAGTCAAGGCTTTCGCCGAAGGCGAAGTTCGGAAAAAATTCGTCGAACCGGTCGCGTTGAAAGAGGTTCAAGAAAAAATCGTCGAACCTGCGGTCCAAAAAGAGGTCGAAGAAAAATACATCAACCCGGCCGTGGTCCAGAAATGCGTCGAAAAAGTGCTCCCGGAAACGGGCGGCGCGGAACCCGAAACCGAAGAAAAGGTCAACATCTGCCTGTTCACCGAAGGCAAAGCACTCGGCGAACAGTACGCATTTGAACACGCCAAAGAACTGCACGAAAAAGGTTCATCGCTCGGCCTTCAGTACTTCCTCGAACATCAGAAAGAACTCACCGAAGCGGGTGAAAAATTCGGTCTGGAATACGCGGGCGAACACGCCAAAGAACTCAACGAAAAAGGCGAAGAAATCGGCCACAAATACGCGGCCGAACACGTCGCCGCACTGGCCAAGGAAGGCGAAGAAAAGTTCGTTGAAGACATCAAGGGCGTAGGCACGTACACCGGCCACGGGCTGGGCGAGCAGATCCTGTCCAACATCTCCGGGATCCTGTACGCGCTGCGGAACGGGTCGAAATACGGTGGTGTCAACTACACCGGAGCGATCTACTTCCTGAACGCGTACGACCCGTACGGGAAACTGTTCAAGAACGATGCCGAAGCGGCGTCGTTCGCGCTGGCCCACGGCGGTCCCACGGGGCCGTTCAAAGAAGACCTGTTGACATCGGGCGGCTCGATCCACCCGCTGTTCAACTCGCTCGGGCGTGAACAGTACCCGGTCGTGAAAGCCTTGGTGAGCGCCTACGGTGGCTGCGCGACCAACGCGATGGACGTGTTCAACCCCGAAACCAAGAAGGAACCGATGCGTCTCCAGACGCTGACGAACATGACCAACACGACCGTGACCGGCGGCAAATCCGACGGTCCTGACATCCACGCGACGCCTGCGGGCTACAAGGCGATCGCGAAACTGATGCAGAGCAACTGCTCCATCAGCGGGCTCGCGAGGAGCCACAGGAAGAAGCACTAGCTCGAGGCAGGATCCAGCATCAGCGGGAGGCTCCCGGCTTCGGCCGGGGGCCTCTCGTCGTTAAGGACCACCGCCGCGCGCGTCAGCTCGCGCTCGACGCCGCCGCTGAATCGCCGGCGATCCGTTCGAGGATCCCCAGCATCGCGCCGGCGGCCGGGAGCAGCCGCGCGGAGGCAGGCGTGGCCGCGATCACGCTGCGGACCGGCGGCGCGGGGGACAGCGAGCGGACCTGGATGTCGGCTCGCGGCGCGGACAGCGCCATGCGCGGGATCAGGGCGACGCCGACGCCGGCGGCGACCAGCCCCTGTACCGTCTGGTAGTCGTCGCTTTCGAACGCGACCCTCGGCTCGAAGCCGGCCGCGTGGCAGCTGCGCACGACGTGGCGCGCGCAGGGGCTCGCCTGGGAGGTCTGCACCCATGCCTCGCCGGCGAGGTCCTCGATGCGCAGCTCGGCGCGGGATGCGAGCCGGTGCTCGTGGGGGAGCGCGAGGAACATCGGGTCCTCGAGCAGCTCCACGCGCGTCATGCGCTCGCCGAGCAGACTCTGGCCCTCGAACTCGAACAGCAGCGCGAGGTCGAGCTCGCCGCCGCGCAGGCGCGGCGCGATCTCCTCGGGCTCGCCCTCGGCGAGGCCCAGCTCGACCTCCGGGTACGAGCCGCGGAACGCCGCGATCGCGCGCGGCATCAGCGTCGCGCCGGCGCTCGGGAAGGACGCCATCCGCAGCCGCCCGCCGCGCAAGCCGGAGATCGCGGCGAGCGCTTCCTCGGCGGCCTCCAGCCGCGCGAGGATGCCCTCGGCGTGCCCCACGAGCGTCTGCCCCGCTGCCGTGAGGCTGACGCCGCGGGGGTGGCGCTCGAGCAGCGTCAGGCGCGTCTCGGCCTCCAGCGCAGCGATCTGCTGGGAGACCGCCGACTGGCTGTAGGCGAGCGCCTCGGCGGCCGCCGAGATCGAACCGCGGTGCGCGACCTCCCTCAGCACTCGCAGGCGGCCAACATTCAGCATTAGATCCTCTTATATCAATGATAAAGAAGATCACTGGAGCTGATGGCAGGTCCGGGGCATCATGAGCCGAACGACAGACAGACAACAGACCAGAGCGCGGCCCCCCGCCGCCCCCCGAAGGAGAGAAGCCAGATGCCCGCCAAGATCATCGTTTCCTATGACGGAACCGCCAACGAGGACGACGCCGTCGCGCTCGGCCGGTTGTTCGCCGACGCCGGCGCCGAGGTCTCGCTGGCCTACGTTCGCCACACCGCCGACTCCGTCGGCGACACGCAGGGGATCCTGAGCCGGGGCCTCGCGCTGCTGGGCGACCCCGATATCCCGACGCACGTCGTCACCGACCGCTCCACGCCCGAGGGCCTCGCCGCGCTCGCCGAGCGCGAGCAGGCCGAAGTGATCGTGTTCTGCTCGGATTCGCACACGGCCAAGGGCCACGTCTCGATCGGCAACTCCGCGGAGCGGCTGCTGGAAGGCGGGCGCACCGCCATCGCGATCGCACCCGTCGACCTCGCCGAGAAGACCCCGCACGTGCGGCGCGTGGTCGCGGTCGGCGACGGCGACGGCGGGGCCCGCGAGACGGCCGAGTCGCTGGCCGCCGCGCTCGGCGCCGAGGTCGTCCCGGTCGCGGCCGAGGACACCGACGTGCTCGTGCTGGACTCGCGCGCTGACGCCCCCGAGGGCCGCGTGTCGCTGAGCGCCTCGGCCGGGCACCTCGTCGAAATCGCGACGAGCGCGGTGCTCGTGCTCCCGCGCGGCGCGCGCCTGTCGTTCGGCGGCTCTCGCGCACCGCAGCAGACGGCCGCCTAGCGGCGCCGGCGGCGGCGCGCGCGGCTGTAGCGGCCGAGCGCGCCGAGCACGTCGAGCGCCCCGCCCAGCAGGTGCGCCGCAGGGCCCGTCCGCAGACGGGCCTCGGCGCGCCTGCCCGCGCGGCGTGCGCGGCGGGCGGACGTCCGAAAAATGAAGGAGTCACGGCGCTGCCCGCCCACGGCGGCACGGTATCGTGGCGGGCGTGCCCGGGGCCGTGAAGACAACGCTGACCGAGCTCGGCGACTCGCGGGTGCGCCTGCAGGTCGAGGTCGAGCCGAATGAGGTCGACCGGCGCCTCGAGCACCGCGCGAGCGAGCTCGGCCAACGGCTCAAACTGCCGGGTTTTCGCAAGGGGAAGGTGCCGGCCCCGCTCGTCATCCAGCGGATGGGTCGCGAGGCGATCCTCGAGGAAGCGCTGCGCGAATCGCTGCCGAGCTGGTACTCGGATGCGATCGCGAGCTCCGGGATCGTGCCGATCGGGGACCCGACCGTGGACCTCGATTTCGCGAACCTCCCGTCGAAGGGACAGGAGCTGCGCTTCTCGATCGAGATCGGCGTGCTGCCGAAGGCCGAGCTCGGCGAGTACAAGGGGCTCGAGGTTCCCCGCGCCGAGGAGGAGGTGCCCGAGGCGCCCGTCGAGCAGGCTCTCGACGCCGAGCGCGAGCGGCTCGCGCGCCTGGAGACCGTGCAGCGCCCGGCGGCCGCCGGGGACTTCGTGGTGATCGACTACCGGGGCTCGCTGCGCCTCGAGGACGGCGAGCTCGAGCCCTTCGGGGGCGGCGAGGGCCGCGACCAGCTCGTCGAGCTCGGCTCGGGCAACCTGATCCCCGGCTTCGAGGAGGGGCTCCTCGGGTCCTCGGCCGGCGAGCAGCGCACGGTCGAGGTCGAGTTCCCGCCGGACTACGGGAATGCCGAGCTGGCCGGGCGCCCCGCGGAGTTCGACGTGACGGTCAAGGAGGTCAAGGAGAAGCATCTCCCCGAGCTCGACGACGACCTCGCGGTCGACGCGGGGTTCGACGACCTCGAGGAGCTGCGCGCCGACATCCGCGAGCGCCTGCTCGAGGCCGAGCGCGCGCGCATCGAGGCCGAGTTCCGCCAGGCCGCGCTCGACGCCGCGGTGGCGCAGGCGAAGGTCCCGATCACCCCCGAGCTAGCGTCCGCACGAGCCCGCGAGATGTGGGAGCGGACCCTGCATTCGCTCGCCCATCGCGGGATCTCCCGCGAGGCCTATCTGCAGATCAGCGGGCGCGGCGAGGATGAGATCCTCGCCGAGCTTGCGCCAGAGGCCGAGCAGGCGCTGCGCCGCGAGGCCGTGATCACGGCGGTCGTCGCCGCCGAGGGCATCGCGCCGAGCGACGAGGAGGTGCTCGAGGCGCTGGCGCCGACCGCCGAGCGCGAGGGGGTCGAGCCGGCCACGCTGCTGGAGGACCTGCGCGGGGCAGGACGGCTCGAGGACGTGCGCGAGGACCTCGCCGCGCGCCAGGCGATCGATCTGATCGCGGCGGAGGCGAAGCCGATCCCGCTCGCACAGGCCGAGGCGCGCGAGCGGATCTGGACCCCGGGCAAGGACGACGAGGCCGCCGAGCCCGAAGAGGCCGCCCGGCCCGGCCAGCTGTGGACGCCAGATCGCTAGCCTCTAGAGGAATCCGTCAGGCCTTGGCAAACAAAGCGAGACTATGAGCCCCCTTGTACCGATGGTCGTCGAGCAGACCTCGCGCGGTGAGCGAGCGTTCGACATCTACAGCCGCCTGCTCAACGAGCGCATCATCTTCCTGGGCACCCCCGTCGACGACCAGATCGCGAACCTGATCGTCGCCCAGCTCCTGCACCTGGAGTCCGAGGACCCCGAGAAGGACGTCTCGCTGTACATCAACTCGCCGGGCGGCTCGGTGTACGCGGGCCTCGCGATCTACGACACGATGCAGTTCATCAAGCCCGATGTGCAGACGATCTGCGTCGGGATCGCGATGTCGATGGGCGCGCTCCTGCTCGCGGGCGGCGCCGCGGGGAAGCGCATGGCGCTGCCCAACGCGAAGATCCTGATCCACCAGGTCTCATCGAGCTTCCAGGGCCAGGCGACGGACATCGAGATCCACGCCAAAGAGATCATCGACGTGCGCAAACGGCTGGACGAGATCATCGCCAAGCACACGGGCAAATCGCTCGAGCAGGTCGGCAGGGACACGGAGCGCGACTACTTCATGAGCTCCGAGGAGGCCAAGGACTACGGCATCATCGACCGGGTGATCTCGGAGCACTAGGGACACAGGGGAAGCGGCGGAGTCAGGGGAGGAAGCGAGCAATGGCCAGACCGACAGACTCCAACGAGCAGCTGCTGTGCAGCTTCTGCGGCAAGTCCCAGCGCCAGGTCAAGAAGCTGATCGCCGGGCCCGGCGTCTACATCTGCGACGAGTGCATCGATCTCTGCAACGAGATCATCGACGAGGAGCTCGCCGCCCCGCCGGCCTTCGACATCGAGAACCTCCCGAAGCCGCGCGAGATCTACGACGTGCTCGACGAGTACGTCGTCGGGCAGGATCCCTCCAAGCGCACGCTGTCGGTCGCCGTCTACAACCACTACAAGCGCGTGCAGATGATGATGTCGGGAGACACCGACATCGAGCTGCAGAAGTCCAACATCCTGCTGCTCGGGCCGACGGGCTGCGGCAAGACCTTGTTGGCGCAGACGCTCGCCCGCATCCTGAATGTCCCGTTCGCGATCGCCGACGCGACGGCGCTGACCGAGGCCGGCTACGTCGGCGAGGACGTCGAGAACATCCTGCTGAAGCTGATCCAGGCCGCCGACTACGACGTCAAGAAAGCCGAAACCGGGATCATCTACATCGACGAGGTCGACAAGATCGCGCGCAAGGCCGACAACCCGTCGATCACGCGCGACGTCTCCGGCGAGGGCGTCCAGCAGGCGCTGCTGAAGATCCTCGAGGGCACACAGGCCTCGGTGCCGCCCCAGGGCGGGCGCAAGCACCCCCACCAGGAGTTCCTCACGATCGACACGACGAACGTGCTGTTCATCTGCGGCGGCGCGTTCGCGAACCTCGACAAGGTGATCGAGCGGCGGATCGGCCACAAAGGCGTGGGGTTCGCGGCGGCGATCGAGAACAAAGCCGAAAAGGACACCGGCGAGGTCTTCGAGCACTGCCTGCCCGAGGACCTGATCGAGTACGGCCTGATCCCCGAGTTCATCGGCCGCCTGCCCGTGATGAGCGCCGTGCACCAGCTGACGCGCGATGACCTCGTCTCGATCCTCGTCGAGCCGCGCAACGCGCTCGCCAAGCAGTTCCAGCGCTTCTTCGCCTTCGACGGCATCGAGCTGGTGTTCTCGGAGGACTCGCTGGTCGCGATCGCCGAAAAGGGCCTGGAGCGCGAAACGGGCGCCCGCGGGCTGCGCTCGATCATCGAGGAGATCCTGCTCGAGGTGCAGTTCGAGCTGCCCTCGCGCCGCGACGTCAAGAAGTGCGTCGTGACCAAGGAGACCGTCGAGAAGGGCCTCACGCCGACGCTCGTGACCGAAGCGGCTCCGGAAGACGCGAGCGAGGCCCCGCCCCGCCAGGAGTCGGCGTAGGAGGTCGAGCGAGTCGGCCGGCGCTCTGTGCCGGCGTGAATGAGAGACTCGGCCGGCGCTCCGTGCCGGCCTCGGCGCGCTACCATCGCCGCTGATGGCGCGGGCAAGCAAGAGGCGCAAGAAGAAGCTCCAGGAGGGCAAGGGTGCGAAGCGCCTTGCGGTGCCGTGGGCGCTGCTGCAGGGGACGATCGTGGTCGGCGGCCGCTGGGGGCGGCTCTCCGCGAACGAGCGCGAACGGCTGACTGCCCTGCTGCGCGACTCGCGCGGCAGGATCGACCGGCTGAGCTCCAGGGAACGCAAGGAGCTGCGCAAGCTCGTCGACAAGCTCGACCTCAAAGGCATGGCCAAGGAGCTGATCGCGCTGCGGGCCGTCCGCAAGAGCGTGCTGCGCCGCCGCTAGGCGTGCGGGAAGCCGATATGGCCGGTGCCGCGTCCGACGGGCTCGATCAGCTCTCCACAGAGGAGCTGCACGACCGCGCCGTCCACTACGCCGAGCGGCACTTCGACGTGAAGTTCTTCTGGTCGCTGCTGGAGGCGATTCCGGCCGCCGAGACCGCGCGCGGCGACGAGGGCGAGGCCGACTTCGACATCCAGTTCTCAAAAGGCCTGATCAAAGACGCCCTGCACAGCGGCGAGGGCGAACTCGGCGAGCTTCTGCGCCCGCTGTTCATCGACTACCTGCGCAAGCATCCCCGCGCCTGAGGCGGGTGGCGAAGGAGCCGGAGATGCAAGGCAGATCGCAGCGAGAAGCGCCGGTGCCGGGACGCGACCGCTGGAACCGGCCGGAGGGCACGCTCCGCACCGCGAGCGAGCAGCGCGCCGAGGAGGTGCTGCGCTCGCTCGAGCTGTTCGGGATGCGCTTCGGCCTGGACCGCATGCGGCGCATGATGACGGCGCTCGGTTCGCCTGAGCGCGCGTTCGGCACGATCCAGGTGCTCGGCACCAACGGCAAGTCCTCGACGACGCGCATGACGGCGGCGATCCTTCAGCGCCACGGGCTGCACACGGGCGCGTACACCTCGCCGCACCTCGTCGCCTACCGCGAACGGGTACTGATCGACGAGCACGAGCTGGGGGCGGAGGAATTCAGCACGGCCGTCGCCCGCGCCGACCGCGCCGCGCGGCAGGTCAACCGCACCCTCGAGGAGGACGACCACGTCACGCAGTTCGAACTGCTGACGGCCGCGGCGCTGTGGGAGATGGCCCGCCGCGGCGTCGACGTCGGCGTCGTCGAGGCCGGGCTCGGCGGGCGCTACGACGCGACGAGCGTCGTCGCCCCGGCCGTCACCGTGCTCACCAACGTTGGCCTCGAGCACACGCGCTGGCTCGGCCCGACGATCACCGACATCGCCGAGGAGAAGCTCGCCGTGCTCCAGCCGGGCGCGACGCTCGTGCTCGGCGCCGACCTCGCCCCCGAGGCGCTCGCGGTTGCGCGGCGCGTCGCGGCCGAGCGCGGTGCCGAGATCGCGGGGCCGCTGCCGCTGCCGCCGGGCCTGCCGCTGCGCTCGCGCGGACGCTTCCAGCGCCGCAACCTCGCGCTCGCCGCGGCGGCCGCCGCAGCGCACCTGCGCCGCGCCGGGCGCGAGCTGGACGAGGGCGCGGTCCGCGACGCGGCCGCGACGGTCGAGATCCCGGGCCGCATGCAGGCGCTGGCCGGGGAGCCGCCCACCGTGCTGGACGGCGCGCACAACCCGGACGCGGTCGCGGCGCTCGTCGAGTCGCTCGAGGACGTGTTCCCCGCTGCGCCCGCGCTGGTGCTCGGGGTGCTCGAGGACAAGGACGCCGCGGGCATGCTCCGGGCGCTGCTGCCGCGCTGCCGGCGCGCCTGGTTCACCGCGCCGCCCGGGCCGCGCGCGCTGCCGCCCGCGACGCTGCTCTCCCAGGCGCGTCAGCTCGGGTTCGAGGACGCCGTGTGCGAGCCGCGCCCGGCGCGCGCCCTCGCCGCCGCGCGCGGCTGGGCTCGCCAGCAGGGCACCGGCGTGCTCGCCACCGGCTCCGTGTATCTCGTCGGGGAGCTGCTCTCCGCGGCCGAGGGGGCGCAGGAGAGCCCGGAGGGGCGGGCTCGGGCCGGCGCAGCGGCGGCCACACGGGGGGCGCGACGGTGAACGAGGATGGCCCGTCGGTGCTCACGATGGTAGGCGCGGTCGCGCTGATCGTCGCGCTCGTGATCCTTGTGTTTTTCGCTGCAGGCTACGGCTTCGGCCGCCTGTTTCTCTAAACTCGACCCCCGCCGATGACCCCGCTCGCGTACTTCGGAATCGAAAGCAGCGGTCTGAACCTGGTGATCGATCTGCTCATCCTGTTCGTCGCGGTCCTGTACCTGTCGCTGATCTACTGGACCTACACCGACGCGCGGCGGCGGATCGAGGACCCGATGCTGGTCGGATGCGCGACGGCCGCCGCCTTCTTCCCCTTCGTCGGCACGATCATCTACATGATCCTCCGCCCGCCCGAGTACCTGGAAGACGTGCGCGAGCGCGAGCTCGAGGCGCAGACGACCGAAGCGCGGCTGCACGAGCTCGAGGGCACGCTCTGCCCGCACTGCGACTACCGCATCGAGCCCGACTTCGTGCGCTGCCCGAGTTGCCTGCGCAAGCTGAAGGAGCGCTGCGTGAACTGCTCGCGCCCGCTCGACCGCGCGTGGACGATCTGCCCTTATTGCGAGGCGGACGTGCCCGGCATCAGCCCGCCGCGCCAGCGTCGTCGCCGCGCCGCGGCCGTCCGCGAGGACGAGGCCGCCGAGCAGCCGGCGCCCGCCTCCGCCGCGGGGCGCAAACGCGCCTCCAAGAAGGCGATCGAGATCGCGTCGTCATCGGAGCTGGAGCCGCCCCTCGACGTCGAGACGGCGCTCGCCGTCGAGCCCGTCGCCGAGGTCGAGCTCGACGGCGAGGCGACCACCGCCTTCGGCGAACCCGCGCCACGCCGGCGATCCACCGGCCGCTCGCCGCGGCCCGGCGGGCGCGCGCGGCCGACCTCCTGACCGCGCCCCCGAACAAAGGAAGACATGGACAGAACGCTGATCCTCGTGAAGCCTGACGCCTTCGCGCGCTCGCTGACCGGCGAGATCATCGCCCGCTTCGAGCGCAAGGGCCTGCGGATCCTCGCGCTGCGGCACATGACCGTGACGCGCGAGCTCGCCGAAAAGCACTACGCCGAGCACGCGGAGCGCCCGTTCTTCGGCGAGCTCGTCGACTTCATCACCTCCGCGCCGATCGTCGCGATGGTGCTCGAGGGCCAGGAGGCGGTGAAGGCCGCGCGGCAGGTGATCGGCGCGACCAACCCGCTCGAGGCTGCGCCGGGGAGCATCCGCGGCGACTTCGCGGTGGAGACCGGCCAGAACATGGTCCACGGATCCGACTCGCCCGAGTCGGCGGCGCGCGAGTCCGCGCTGTTCTTCGGCGAGCTCTAGCCACGCCGCAGCTGCCCGTCGTCCTCGCCTCCCGCTCGCCCCAGCGGCGGCGGATCCTCGAACATCTCGGCCTCGACTTCAGCGTGAGGGTTTCGGACGCGCCCGAGCTCGAGCGCGGCGACCCGAGCGCCGTCGCGCTCGAGAACGCGCGCCGCAAGGCACGCGCGGTGCGGGATCAGCGCTCGCCCACCCCGCCCGAGATCGTGATCGGCTGCGACACGATCGTGGTCCTCGACGGGCGCATCTACGGCAAGCCCGCCGACGAGGCGCAGGCGGCTGCGACGATCAGGGCGCTGGCGGGGCGCACGCAGCAGGTGATCAGCGGGCTGGCGGTGCTCGTCGGCGAGCAGGAGCGCACCGCGCTCGCCAGGACCGAGGTCACGTTCCACCCCGTCGACGAGGAGCTGCTCGCCTGGTATGTCGCCACGGGAGAGTGGCGGGAGCGCTCCGGTGGCTACGCGATCCAGGGCGCCGGCTCGCGGCTCGTCGCGAGCGTCGACGGCGAAATCGAGAACGTCGTCGGGTTGCCGCTCGGACCGCTGCTGGAGCTCTGCCCGGAGCTCGTCCCGCCCGCTTAGGCGCCCCGTGCCTCGCCGCGCCGGCGCCCGCTGGCATCCCGGCGTTCGCGGGCGCAACCCCGCTGGCAGTGCTTGCCGGAAGCCTGCGGGGGTCCGCTAGACTGCCGCCACCGGTGGGCCTGCCAGAGCGCCGGCCGCACGGTTCCGACCGGGGCACGCAGCGGGTCGGGCGATCCCGCCGGCCACCTCTCGATATGAGCGTCTTCAGCTATCTGACCGGATTCGGCGGCCGCGACATGGCGGTCGACCTCGGCACCGCGAACACGCTCGTCTACGTGCGGGGGCGGGGCATCGTGCTGTCCGAGCCGAGCGTCGTCGCGATCGACTCCCGCTCGGGCGAAGTCCACGCGGTCGGCATCGAGGCCAAGCGCATGCTGGGCCGCACGCCAGGCACGATCCAGGCGATCCGGCCGCTGAAGGACGGCGTGATCGCCGACTTCGACGTGACCGAGCAGATGCTGCGGCACTTCATCCAGAAGGTCCACCAGAACCGCTGGGCGCATCCCCGCGTGGTCGTGTGCGTCCCCTCAGGCGTGACCGGCGTCGAGAAGCGCGCGGTGGAGGAGGCCTGCCTGTCGGCCGGCGCGCGCACCGCGTATCTGATCGAGGAGCCGATGGCGGCCGCGATCGGCGCGGGGCTGCCCGTCGGCGAGCCGACGGGCTCGATGGTCGTCGACATCGGCGGGGGCACCTCCGAGGTCGCGGTGATCTCGCTGGGCGGAATCGTCGTCTCGCAGTCGATCCGTGTCGGCGGCGACGAGATGGACGAGGCGATCATCAACTACGCGAAGAAAGAGTACAAGCTGCTGATCGGCCAGCAGACGGCCGAGGAGCTGAAGCTCGAGATCGGCTCGGCGTGCCCGATGAGCGAGGAGCTGCAGGCGGAGATCCGCGGGCGCGACATGGTCGCGGGGCTTCCCAAGACCGTCGTGCTGACCAGCGAGGAGATCCGCCAGGCGCTCGAGGAGCCGCTCAGCCAGATCATCGACGCCGTCAAGGAGACGCTCGACCGCACGCCGCCCGAGCTCGCCTCGGACATCATGGACCGCGGCATCATGCTCGCCGGCGGCGGCTCGCTGCTCCAGGGTCTGGACGAGCGCCTGCGCGAGGAGACCCAGATGCCCGCGCACCTCGCCGAGTCGCCGCTCACCTGCGTCGCCGTGGGCTCAGGCCGCTCGCTCGAGGAGTTCGAGGCGATCCACCGCTCGAACCGGACCTCGCGCAACAACCGCCGTCGCCGGTGAGCCGACGGCTGTTCGCGCCCTCCGCGGCGCGTGTGGGTAACCTCCGGCGGCGCCGCGAGTAGTCTGTGCGCTGAACGCTTCGGAAGGGACCTCACCGGTGTACGACAAGACCGTCCGGCGCCGTCGAGCGGTGCTCGCGCTGCTCGTCGTGCTCTCCCTGCTGCTGCTGACCGCCTACTTCGGCGAGTCCTCCGGCGGCGGCCTGCACGGGGTGCAACGGACATTCCTGACGATCGTCTCCCCGATCCAAGACGGCGCGAACAAGGCGCTGAAGCCGGTGCGCGACGCCTTCGGCTGGATCGGCGACACGATCGACGCCAAAGGGCAACGCAACGAACTGCGCAAGCAGATCGACCGGCTGCGCCCCGAGCTGATCGCCGCCCAGGCCGAACAGCGCACCTACCGCCAGCTGATCGCGCTCTACCACCTCAACCAGCTCGGGCTTTCCAACTACCATCCGGTGGCGGCGACCGTGGTCGGGAAAAGTCCCAACATCTGGTATTCGACGGTGACGATCGACAAGGGCTCACCGGATGGCATCCGCGTCAACGACCCGGTTGTCAACGGCGAAGGGCTCGTGGGCAAGGTCGTCGCGGTCGAGCCCGACGGCGCGCAGGTCGACCTGATCACGGACTCGACGATGGGCGTCTCCGCGCGGGTCGGCACCGGCAACGCCACCGGCATCGTGCAGCCGAAGGTCGGCGCGCCCAACGACCTGCTGCTCCAGTACCTGCCCGCGACCGCGCAGGCCAACAAGGGCGAATACGTCGTCACGTCGGGGACCGTCGCGGGGCCCGACGACTCGCTGTACCCGCCCGGGCTGCTGATCGGCCAGGTCACGTCGGTCAACGAAGAAAGCGCCTACAAGTCGGCCAACGTCCACCCGATCGCCAACCTTCACAACCTCGACGTGGTCGAGGTCCTGACCTCGCGCCCCGGCGGCACGGCCGAAAAGCAGAAAGCGCTGATCGCCTCGCTGCCGGCCGGCCAGGGCAGCGAAAGCTCGACGCAGGGCGAACAGCTCGCCTCGACGGGAGGCGGCGGATGACGGGGACGCCCTCGGCGGGCCTGCTCGCCCGCGTCGCCGCGCTCGCCATCGTCGTCGTCTTCTTCCAGATCGGCGTCGTCTCCGAGGTCCCGGTGTTCGGGGTGAACGTCGACCTCACACCCCTGCTGGTGGCGTTCGTCGGGCTGCTCTGCGGCTCGACGATCGGGGCTGTCACGGGCTTCGCCGTTGGACTGCTGATGGACCTCGCGCTCTTCCAGACGCTCGGGATCACCTCGCTGGTCTTCACGATGGTCGGCTACTGGGCGGGTCGCCTGCGCGAACTGCGCGACCCGCAGGCGGCGCTGACGCCGCTCCTGGTCGGCGCCGCCGCGGCGGCCACGGCGCTGATCGGATACTCGCTGATCGAGTTCCTGCTCGGCGTCGACGCCCCGGTCAGCTTCGACCTCGTGCGCCAGATCGTGCTCGGCACGGTGGTCGACACGATCGTCGCCCTGCCGATGTGGGCGATCGTGCGGCGCGCGCTCGAGGGCGCGCTGCCCGAAGACCCGCGGCGCCGCCGGCGCCGCCGCGCGTACACGACCGGCGGCCTGAGCCCGTTGTCCAAAGCATGAGCGCCATCGAGCCTGTCAAACGGCGCGGTCCCACGATTCCCGTGTCGCCGGGTATGGCCGTCCGCGTCGCGATCATCAGCGCGATCGCGATCGCGCTGTTCAGCGTGATCTTCTTCCGCCTCTGGTACCTGCAGGTGCTCTCCGGCGAACAGTACGTCCGCGAAGCGAACGCCAACCGCGTCCGCGACCTGCCGATCGCCGCGCCGCGCGGGCAGATCCTCGACCGAGAAGGCAAGACGATCGTGGCGAGCCGCACGACCAACGCCGTGCAGATCGTGCCGTCGGCGCTGCCCCCGGCGGGTCACGCGCGGCTCGCGCTCTACCGGCGCCTCGGGCGGCTGCTGGGCATGAGCGCGGCGCACATCGAGGCGATCGTCGTGCGCGAGCGCCAGGCGGTGCCCTATGCGCCGGTGACGATCAAGACCGACGCCGGCCCCGGCGTGCTGACGGTGCTCGGCGAGCAGCAGAACGAGTACCCGGGCGTCGTGCAGCAGCCGATCTCGCTGCGCGCCTACCCCTACGGCGAGATGGCCGCGCAGGTGATCGGCCACGTCGACCAGGTCTCCGAAGAAGAGCTCAAGCTGCCGGCGTTCCGCGGCGTGCAGCAGGGCACGATCGTCGGCCAGGAAGGGCTCGAGTACTACTACGATCGCTACCTGCGCGGCACGCCCGGCGTGGAGCGGGTCGAGGTCAACGCAGAAGGGCTTCCGGTTCCCGGCCAGATGGCGCCCACCCAGCCGACGGCCGGACGAAGCCTGCGCCTGACGCTGGATCTCGGCCTGCAGCAGGAGGCGGAAAAGGCGCTGACGGAGGGCATGGAACGCGCCCGCGCCGGCGGCAAACCGGCGCCTGCCGGCGCGTTCGTCGCGATGGACCCGCGCAACGGGCAGATCCTCGCGATCGGCTCGCAACCGGGCTTCGACCCGAACAAGTTCGCCAAACCGCTCTCCCAGTCCGAATACGAAGGGCTGATCGGCAAGGGCTCCTCGACCGGCGGGCCCCTCACCGACCGTGCGGTCAACGGCCAGTACCCGACCGGCTCGACGTTCAAGCCGATCACCGCGATGGCGGCGCTCGAAGGCGGCGTGATCACGCCCGGAGAAGGGCTCGGGTCCGGCTCGTGCATCACGGCCGGCGCCGAGCAGTTCTGCAATGCGGGCCACGTCGACTTCGGGGCGGTCGGGCTCGTCGAAGCGCTGAAGGTCTCCTCGGACACCTACTTCTTCGAAGTCGGCGAGCGCGCCAACTCGCACGGCAACGTGATCCAGCGCAAGGCGCGCGAACTCGGCGTCGGCGAGCCGACCGGCATCGACCTGCCGAGCGAGTTCCCGGGCGTCGTCCCCGACAAAGCCTGGCGCGAACGCGAGAACAAGCTCGAGCTCGCCTGCGAGCGCCGCCGCCACGTGTCCAACTGCGGGATCGTGCTCGAACCGACCGGCACCTGGACTGTCGGCGACAACATGCACCTCGCGGTCGGCCAGGGCGAACTGCTGACCGATCCGCTGCAGATGGCGGTCGCCTACTCCACGCTCGCCAACGCCTACATCAACGGCAACGGCGAAGGCACCGTCGTGCGGCCCCACCTCGGGATGGAGATCGACGAATCGGGCGGCGGCGAGCTGCAGAGCCTGTCGTTCCCGGCCCAGCGCCACGTGCACCTCGACGCAACCGACCTGTCCCTCGTGATGGAAGGCATCCACGAGGCCGCGAGCCAGCAGGGCGGAACCTCGGCCGAAGTCTGGTCGGGCTGGAACCAATCAGCGCATCCCGTATTCGGAAAGACCGGCACCGCGCAGCACCTGGGCCGCGAAGACCAGTCCTGGTACATGTGCTACATCGGCGACCCGCAGCACCCGATCGTGATCGCGGTGACGGTCGAAGAAGGCGGCTTCGGTGCCGAAACGGCCGCGCCGATTGCGCGCCTGATGGCCTCGAAGTGGTTTGGCGTCAAGGCAAAGTTCGTGGCGGGGAGCTCGAAGACGTTCTGATGTCCCTGCGGCCGATCGACAGCCCGATCAAGCCCGCCGAGCACACGGTGACGGGTCGCAGGCAGGCGCCGCCGGACTCCGCGCCGCGCGCGCTGCGGCTGCCGCTCGACCCCCTGCTGACGCTCGCCGTGCTCGGCCTCGCTGCCTGCTCGCTCGTGACGGTGGGCGCGGCGACGCGCAACCTCGTGCCCGGCAACCCGCACTACTACGTCGACCGCCAGGCGATCTACCTCGGCGTCGGGATCGTCGCGATGCTCGTTCTCAGCCGCGTCGACTACGGGGCGCTGAGCCGCTGGAAAAACGGCATCTACATCGCGCTGATCGTGAGCATCCTCGCCGTCCTCGGCCTTGGACACAGCGCGAACGGAGCGCAGCGCGCGATCAACTTCCCGCTGTTCTCCTTCCAGGCATCCGAGCTCGGGAAGGTCCTGCTGATCGTCGCGCTCGCGGCGCTCGTCGTCGACCGGGCGCGCCACCTCCGCGACCGCGACACGACGATCCGCGTGATGATCGCCGCGCTGATCCCGGCAACGCTCGTGATCGCGCAGCCGGACCTCGGCTCGGGGCTGGTCTACATGGTGATCGCCTTCATGCTGCTGTTCATCGCCGGCACCTCGTGGCGCCATCTCGCAGGCCTCGCCGCGCTCGTCGCCGTCGCCGCAGTGTTCGTGCTCGTCGCGGCGCCTGCCGCGGGCGTCAACGTGCTGAAGCCCTACCAGGTCGAACGTCTCACCGCCTTCCTGCACCCGAGCTCGAACCCTCAGAAACAGGGCTACCAGCAGCAGGAGTCGAAGATCGCGATCGGCTCCGGCCAGAAGACAGGGCGCGGCGAAGGCAGCAACCAGACCTCCAACGGCTTCGTGCCCGAGAGCCACACGGACTTCATCTTCGCCGCCGTCGGGGAGCGCTACGGCTTCGTCGGCGCCGGACTCGTGCTGCTGCTCTACGGGTTGTTGATATCGCGGGCGTTACGGGTGCTCGTGATGTCCAAGGACCTGTTCGGCACCCTGATCGCGGCCGGAATAGCGGCTATGCTCATGTTTCAGGTCTTCGTCAACGTTGGGATGACGATCGGGATCATGCCGATCACCGGTGTTACGTTGCCGTTGCTGAGCTACGGCGGATCGTCGGTAATCGCGACGCTGTTGGCGGTGGGCCTGTTGCAGTCGATATACGTGAGGGCGCGCGATTCAGCCGCGCTGAAGGGCCGCGTCCCGCGCTACTGAGAGATTCGCCCATGGCCCCCGAGCACCCCCCCACACACCAGCGGCCCGCCAGGGCCGCTCAGTTGAGGGTCCCGCCCACCCAGGGTGCGTCCGCCGCTGCGCAGACGATGCATGCAGACGGCGATCGCGGCTCCGACCGGTTGAAGGCCAGTCGCGCGCTCCAGTGTGGAGCGCGCCGGCCCGGCGGCAGCCCGGCGATCCCGTCCACCGGCTCGGCGGGCCCTTCCACAACCGAAAGACTGGATCAAATTGAAAAAGCAAGTGCTAGTGAGCGTCGACCGCGCGGAGACGCGCGTCGCGCTGTTGGAGGGCGGCGGCGCCCCTGCGCCCCGCAAAGCGTCGGCGAAAGGAGCAGGCGCCAAGCGCGCCCGCGCGCAAGCGGGCTACCGCGTCGCTGAGCTCTACATCGAGCGCCGCGGCCAGCGCTCGATCGTCGGCAACATCTACAAGGGCAAGGTCGACAACGTCCTGCCCGGCCTCGAGGCCGCGTTCGTCGACATCGGTCTCGAGAAGAACGGCTTCCTGCACGTCGATGAGATCGTGCTGCCGGGGGTCGAGACGCCACGGAGAGGACGCGGCGGCGGCGGGCGCAAGATCACCGACCTGCTCAAGCCGGGCCAGGAGATCGTCGTCCAGGTCGTCAAGGACCCGCTGAAGACGAAGGGCGCGCGCCTGTCGATGGAGCTGACGATCGCCGGGCGCTACATGGTCTACGCACCGACCGGCGAGGGCGTCGGCGTCTCGCGCCGCCTCGAGGACAAGGAGCGCGAACGGCTGCGCCGGCAGACCTCGAAACTCGACATCGGCGGCGGCGGCGTGATCATCCGCACCGCCTCCCACGGCGCCAAGCGCGAGGACTTCGAGCGCGAGCTGAAGTACCTGCACAAGCTCCACGAGGTGCTCGAGAAACGCGTCGCCGACACGCCCGCGCCCGGGCTGGTCTTCCAGGAGGCCGACCTGTCGGTGCGCGTCGTGCGTGACATCTTCTCCGCGCACTTCGAGCGCGCGATCGTCGACGACGAGCAGCAGTACCACCGCCTCGTCTCGTTCTTCACGCGCACCGCGCCCGAGCTCGTCGAGCGCGTCGAGCTGTGGACCGAGGAGGAGCCGCTGTTCGAGGCGTACAGCGTTGACAAGGCGATCGAGGGTGTGCTCTCGCGCCGCGTCGATCTGCCCTCCGGCGGCTATCTGATCATCGACTACGCCGAGGCCCTGACGGTGATCGATGTCAACTCGGGAAGCTTCATCGGGCGCGGGAAGGGCGCTGGGCTCGAGGACACGATCACGCGCACGAACCTCGAGGCCGCGGAGGAGGTCGTCAACCAGCTGCGGCTGCGCGACATCGGCGGGATCATCGTGATCGACTTCATCGACATGGCCCGCGCCCGCAACCGCGACGCGGTCATGAAGGTGCTGCGCAAGACGCTCGACGAGGACCGAACGAAGACGTTCACGGCCGAGATCTCCAAGCTCGGGCTGGTCGAGATGACGCGCCAGAACGTGACCGAGGGCGTGCGGGAGATCATGACCCGCGAGTGTCCGACCTGCGACGGCGAGGGCGTGATCCGTTCGGAGGAGACGATCGCGATCGAGTTCGAACGCAAGCTACGCGACGTCGCCGCCGAGAACCCGGACGCCGAGGCGTTCCTGGTGCAGATCAACCCGCGCGTAACCGCGCAGTTCACCGGCAACGGCTCGCGCGTCCTGCACGCGCTCGAGGCCGAGACCGGCAAGTCGTTCCTGTTCGAGGGGTCCGAAGGGCTCGCGCTCGACCACTTCGCGATCACGTTCACGGGCACCCGGGAGGAGGTCGAGGAGCGCGCGCTGCCGTTCCGCCAGGGCGATGAGGTGCTAGTCGAGATCGTCGAGCCGCACATGTACGACGTCGATGACGCCGTCGCCAAGGTCGACGGCTACATCATCTCGATCGCGGGCGCGGCTCCGAACGTCGGCGAGAAGCGCATGATCCGGATCGACCAGGTCGGCCGCACCGCCGCCAGCGCGCTGCTGCTGGACGAGGCCGGCGAGGTCGTCGCCGCGCAGCCGCGCAGTTCCAGCCGCCGGCAGCGCCAGCCGGCCGGCGGGACCCGCACGGGCTCGCGCGGGCGCCGGCGCGCCGCCTCCGCCGACCGCGAGGACTCCGAGGCGCGCGCGGAAGCCGGCCTCGCGGAGTCGAGCGCCTCGCTCGAGGAAGAGCCCGACCAGCCGGGCTCCAACGGCAGCGCCGCCGGTGCCGAGGAGAACGCGGGCGAGGATGCCGTACAATCCAAACCTCGGCGTCGTGGCCGCAGAGGCGGGCGACGCCGTTCGGCTGCCAAGGCCAAGGCGGCCGACTAGCGGTCCTCACACACCACCCGGAGCAACCAGATGTACGCGATCGTCAAGACAGGCGGCAAGCAGTACCGCGTCGAGCGCGGCCAGACGCTGCTCGTGGAGCGGCTGCGCGCCGAGGAGGGCGCGAGCGTCGCGCTCGAGCCGCTGATGTACCGCTCCGATGAGACCGTGCTCGACGACGCGGGGCTCGCCCAGGTGAAGGTGACGGCCAAGGTGCTCGCGCACGTTCGCGGCGAGAAGCTGCGCGTGTTCAAGTTCAAGCCCAAGCGGGGCTACAAGCGCCGCACCGGCCACCGCCAGGATCTGACGCGGATCGAGGTCACCGAGATCACGGCCGGCAAAGCGAAAGCGGCGAAACCCGCGAAAGCGGATGCCGGCGGCACGGCGGCGGCGGAGCCGAAGGCACCCGCCAAAGCAAAAGCCGCGCCGAAAGCGAAAGCCCCGGCCAAGAGCAAACCGGCGCCGAAAGCGAAAGCGGCGAAACCCGCGAAACCGAAAGCCCGGGGCGGCGAGAAACCAGTCGGCGAGGAGAACGCAGATGGCTCATAAGAAGGGGCTCGGGTCGAGCCGAAACGGGCGCGACTCGAACGCGCAGCGGCTCGGCGTGAAGACCTTCGCCGGCCAGGCGGTCACCGGCGGCGAGATCATCGTCCGTCAGCGCGGCACGCGCTTCAAGCCGGGCACGGGCGTCGGCATCGGCAAGGACGACACGCTCTACGCGCGCGCGGCCGGCACCGTTCAGTTCAGCACGGGGCGGCGCGGGCGCGTCGTCAGCGTGCTGCCCGCCGACGCGCGGTAGGACTGCGCGGTGAGCGCACGCCACGGCGCCCAGCTCCTCGCGGGCGCCCGCGCCGCGCTCGGCGCGGTCGTGCTGGTCGCCCCCGAGGCGGTGCTCTCGCGCTGGCTGGGAGCGCAGAACGCGCGGCGCGGGGCTGTCAAGGCGCTCGGACGGGGCTTGGCGGCGCGCGACATCGGGCTTGCGCTCGCGTCGCTGCAGACGCTCGATGACCCGGTGATCGGGCCGCGCGTGCTTGCCGCCTGCGCATTGGCGGACGCCGTCGATGCGCTCGCCGCGCTGCTGGAGCGCGAGTCGCTGCCGGCGCTCGGCGCGGCGGCGACGGTCGCCGTGGCCGGCGGTGCGGCCGCAGCGGGTCTCGTCTTCGCGCGTCGCATCGCCGACGGAGACTGAGCCGGCGGGAGCCCGCCCCGGCCCGGTCAGCCCGCCTGCGCTGTCGGCCTCACGAGGATCTCGTTGACGTCGACGTGCGGGGGCTGGGAGAGCGCGTACATGACGGCACGGGCGACGTCGACGTCCTCCAGTGCATCGGCCGGGCGCTTCTCGAAGAACGGCGTGTCGACCATCCCCGGCTCGATCAGCGTCACGCGCACCCCCGACCCGTTGAGGTCAAGGCGCGCCGCCTCGCCCATCGCCGTCACCGCATGCTTTGTCACGCTGTAGAACGAGCCGGGCAGCACGCGCCTGCCGGCGACGCTCGAGGTCAGCACCAGGTGGCCCTTCGAGCTCCTCAGCGCCGGGACGGTCGCGCGGATCGTGAGCGCCGCGCCGTAGACATTGGTCAAGACCATCTCCCGCCAATGCTCCGGCGTGTCCTCGAGGAACCCTCGCGGCCCGCCGAAGCCGGCGTTGGCGAACGCGGCGTCGATGCCTTCGAATGCATCGATCGCCGCCTGCGCCATCCGCTGCTGGTCCTCCCAGTCGGTCACGTCGCAGCGCACCGCGAGCGCGGCGTCCGGGCCGCCCAGCTCCGCGGCCAGCTCCTCGAGGCGCTCAACCGAGCGAGCCGCGAGCACGACCCGCCAGCCCTCCCGCCGTGCGAGGCGGGCCGTCGCGGCACCGATCCCGGAGGAGGCGCCGGTGATCAGCAGGACCGGCTCGGTCACGTCGGTGGGCTCTGTGCTCATCTGCTCGCTCCTCGGGTCGGGGTCGCCTACATCCTGCACGCTTTCCCGGTCCCCGGAGCAGAAGGCGCTGCTGTCACGATTGCCTGATGCTCCACGACACCGCACGGATCCAGATCGAGGCGGGCGCCGGCGGCGACGGCTCGACGAGCTTCCGCCGCGAAGCGCACGTCCCGCGCGGAGGCCCCGACGGCGGCGACGGCGGTCGCGGGGGCGACGTCGTGCTCGTGTGCGACGGCTCGCTCAGGGATCTGCAGGCGTTCAGGCGCCGCAGCCGTTTCCGCGCGGGCCGCGGCGGCCACGGTCAGGGCTCGCAGCGTCACGGCGCCGACGGGCAGACGCTCGAGATCCGAGTGCCGCCCGGCACCGAGATCCGCGCGCTCGACGGGGACGAGGGCGGCCGGCTCGCCGGACGGCGCTGGGAGCTGCTCGCCGACGGGCAGCGCACGCTCGCCGCCCGCGGCGGCTCGGGCGGCAAGGGGAACAAGCGCTTCGCCACCGCCACGCGGCAGGCCCCGCGCTTCGCCGAGCGGGGACTCCCAGGAGAGTCGGGGTGGCTCCAGATGCGCCTGAAGCTGCTCGCCGACGCCGGCCTCGTGGGGCTGCCCAACGCCGGCAAGTCTTCGCTGCTCTCGCGCCTCACACGGGCGGCGCCGAAGGTCGCGGACTACCCGTTCACGACGCTCGAGCCCGTGCTGGGCGTGCTCGACTCGGGCGAGCGCCAGCTCGTCGTCGCCGACATCCCGGGGCTGATCGAGGGCGCGAGCGAGGGCGCGGGCCTCGGGCACGACTTCCTCGCCCACGTGGAGCGCACGCGCGTGCTCGTGCACGTGCTCGACATCGCGCCCGAGCTGACCCTCGGCGCGAGCGCGGACGCCGTCGCCAACTACGAGACGATCGAGCGCGAGCTGGCGGCGCACGACGCGCGGCTGGCGGCGCTGCCGCGGATCCTGGCGCTGTCGAAGGCGGATCTCGTCGGCGAGGAGCGCCGCCTGCAGGCGCGCGAGAGCTGGCGCGAGCGGCTCGGCGAGGAGGTGCCGGTGATCGTCACCTCGAGCGCCACGGGCCTCGGCATCGGCGAGCTGGGCGCCGCGCTGCTCGCAGCCGTGCCCGCTGCGCCCGAGCCGGTTTCCGCGGCTCCCGCGGACGCCCAGCCGGCGGAGGAGGAGCTGCTCGAGCACATGGTCTTCCGCCCGGCCGGCGCCGGCGGGTTCACCGTCGAGCGGCTCGGCGCCGGCTCCTACGCGGTGCGCGGGCGGGGCATCGAGCTGCTGCTCGCGCGCCACGACATCGAGAACGAGGACGCGATGGACTACCTGGAGGGACGCCTGCGGCGGATCGGTGTGCTGAGAGCCCTCCAGGACGCCGGCTTCCGGCCCGGCGATGAGATCGAAATCGGCGGCGTGACGTTCGAGCTCGACCCCGCCGTCGAGGAGCCCTCCCGTCCGCACCGCGCCCAGCGCCGCAAATAAGCTGCGCCCCATGAAGCGCTTCGTGGTCAAGCTCGGCTCGAGCGTCGTCGCCGGCGGCGACGGCGAGCTGCGCCTGGATGTGCTCGCGGACATCGCCGACCAGCTTGCCGCACGCCATCGCGCCGGCGACGAGGCGGTCGTCGTGACCAGCGGCGCGATCGCCCTGGGGATGCGGGTGATGCAGCTCGGGCAGCGCCCGACCTCGATCGGGGCGCTGCAGGCGGCGAGCGCTGTCGGCCAGGGAAAGCTCTATCGCGTCTACGACGAGCTGCTGCGCGACCGCGGCGTGACGAGCGCGCAGCTGCTCCTGACGTTCTTCGACATGAGCGCGCGCACGCACTACCTGAACGCGCGTCAGACGCTCACGACGCTGCTCTCGTGGCGCGTCCTGCCGGTGATCAACGAGAACGACACGACCGCCACGGACGAGATCTCCTTCGGCGACAACGACTTCCTGGCGGCGCAGGTCGCCGTGCTGGTGGGCGCCGAGGAGCTGGTGCTGATGACCGACATCGACGGCCTGTACACCGCCGATCCGCGGCTGGACCCCGACGCGCGCATCGTGGCGGAGGTCGACAGCTTCGCGGCGCTGCGCGACCTCGAGATCGGCCACACGACCTCGCCGCTGGGATCGGGGGGCATGCGCTCGAAGGTCGTCGCGGCCGAGATGGCGACCGCGGCGGGCATCGCCACCGTGATCTGCAACGGGCTTCGGCCGGGGACGCTCCAGACGGCGCTCGACGGCGCGGGGGAGGGCACGCGCTTCGCGGCCGGGGAGGCGCGCTACAGCAGCTTCAAGCTGTGGCTGAAGTACGCCAAGCCTGCGCGCGGGACGCTCGTGGTCGACGCCGGCGCGGCGCGCGCGGTGCGCGAGGGCAGCGCCAGCCTGCTGCCGGTCGGCGTCACCGAGGTGCGAGGCGAGTTCGACGCCGGCGACGCCGTCGAGATCGTCGAGCGCGACGCCGCCGGCGACCGTGCGACGCACCCGCTTGCGAAGGGCATCTGCAACTACTCGGCCACGGAGCTCCGCCAGGTGCTGGGGCTGAAGTCCGACGCCGTACGCGAGCTGCTGCCGCGCGCGACCGACGAGGCGGTTCACCGGGACTACCTCGTGGTCGAGTGACGCTCGGCGAGGAGAGCCCGCCCGCGGTTGGGTGGGCTATTACTACTCTTTACCGAATGGCCGTCGCAGTCGGATCCGTCGAGCAGCTCTGCCGCGAAGCCCGGCAGGCCTCCCGCGCGCTCGCCCGCACGCCAACCGGCGTCAAGGACGCCGCGCTCGAGGCGATCGCGGCGGCGCTCGAGGAGCGGCTCGTGGAGATTCTCGAGGCCAACGAGCACGACATGCAGGCAGGTCGGGAAGCGGAGATCGGCGACGCCCTGCTCGACCGGCTGAAGCTCGACGAGGGGCGCGTGAGGGCGATCGCCGCCGCCGTGCGGCAGATCGCGGCGCTCGGTGACCCGGTCGGCGAGGTCATCGACGGGCAGCGGCTGCCCAACGGGCTCGACGTGCGCAAGGTGCGGGTCCCGCTCGGCGTCGTCGCGGTCGTCTACGAGGCGCGCCCGAACGTCACGATCGACGCCACCGCCCTGTGCCTGAAGTCAGGCAACGCGATCGTGCTTCGCGGCTCATCGACGGCGAGGAACTCGAATGACGCGCTCGCGCGGATCGCCGCGGATGCGGCGGTCCTCGCTGGTCTGCCCGACGGCTGCGTGAGCCTGGTCGCCGGAGGCGGGCGCGAGGAGCTCTCCGAGCTCGCGACGCAGCGCGAGACCATCGACCTGATCATCCCGAGGGGCGGCGAGAGCCTCAAGGAGGCGCTGCAGGCCGTCGCCACGGTACCCGTGATCTACGCCGCCTCGGGCAACTGCCACGTGTACGTGGACGCCGCCGCCGAACTCCAGGCGGCGCTGTCGATCGTGCTCAATGCGAAGCTGCAGCGGCCCGGCGTCTGCAACGCCGCCGAGACGCTGCTCGTGCACGAGGCGGTCGCTGAGCGCTTCGTGCCGATGGCCGCCGCCGCGCTGAGCGAGGCCGGCGTCACACTGCGAGCCGACCCGCGCGCGCTGGAGCTCGCCGTGCCCGCCGCGGGCGCGCTGGCCGAGCCGGCCGCGGAGGAAGACTGGCACACCGAGTACCTGGGCCCGACGCTCGCCGTGCGCGTCGTCTCCTCACTCGCGGAAGCCCTCGAGCACATCGACCGCTACGGCAGCGGCCACTCGGAGGCGATCGTCACCCGCGACACCGCCGCGGCGCGAGCCTTCCAGCTCGGCGTCGACGCGGCCTGCGTCTACGTCAACGCATCCACGCGCTTCACCGACGGCGGCGAGTTCGGGATGGGGGCCGAGATCGGGAACTCGACACAGAAGCTGCACGCCCGCGGACCGATCGGGCTGCGCGAGCTGTGCACCTTCAAGTACCTCGTCGAAGGCGACGGGCACGTCCGCGCTTGAGGAGGGCGTGCCCGAGATCGGCATCCTCGGAGGCAGCTTCAACCCTCCGCACGCAGGGCATCTCGCGCTGGCCCGCCACGCTCGCGACGAGCTCGGCCTGGAACGTGTCTGGCTGATGCCGGTGCACACGCCTCCACACAAGCCCGCGGGGGCAGACCCCGGCCCGGAGCAGCGGCTGGCGATGGCGCGGCTCGCCGTCGCGGGGGAGCCGGGTATCGACGTCTGCGAGGAGGAGATCCGCCGCGGCGGCCCGTCCTACACGGCCGATACCTTGAGCGCGATCCATGAGCGCCATCCCGAGGCCCAGCTGACGTTCGTCGTCGGAGCGGACACAGCGCTGACGCTGCCGAGCTGGCGCGAACCCGAGCGGGTCCTGGCGCTGGCTCGCCTGGCCGTCGCGCGGCGCGCGGGCGGGGCGGACGGGGGGGCGGGGGTGCTCGAGGCGGTCGAGGACCTCGCACCGCCCGGCAGCAGGCGCGCGGGCGAGACGGACGGCGCAGGCGCGGACGTGGTGTTCCTCGAGATGGCGCCGGTGGAAGCCTCCTCGACGCTGGCCCGCGAACGGATCGCGGCGGGCGAGCCGACCGACGGCCTGCTGGCGCCCGCCGTGAGGGAGTACATCGACCGGCACGGCTTCTATCGGGCGCGCCAACCCGGCGCGGAGGCGCAGCGGTGATCGCCTCTGAGCAGCTCGTCGCCGACGCGGCCCGGCTCGCTGCCGACAAGAAGGCGCATGACGTCGTCGAGCTCGACCTGCGCGGCGTGGTCGGCTACACCGATTACTTCCTCGTCTGCACCGGCAACACCGGCCGGCAGGCCAAGTCGATCCAGGACGGGATCCACGAGGGACTGAAGCGCGAGCACGGTCTGTCGCCGCGCCGCGTCGAGGGGAGCGCCGACGGCGGCTGGATCCTGATGGACTACCTCGACGTCGTCGTGCACATCTTCACCCCCCAGGCGCGCGAGTTCTACCGGCTCGAGCAGCTCTGGGGCGAGGCGCCGGCCCGCGCGGCCGGCAGCGGTTGACCTGCCGGCGCGGCTGGCGCTAGGCTCGGCGGAGTCCTCAAACTCAGCGGGCAGGCCGAACATGTCCTTGCACTGATCGGCCAACGGGGGCGCCGGGGCGTCTGCGAAACGCATGCCCCGGCGCCAAGCCCGCACTCAGGCGGCGGCGCAAGCTTCGTTCAGCGCGCCCGCGCGGCGCCGAGCTCGGGCTCTGTCGCTGGGACCTGCGCCTCCGCGAGCGGGACCGCCCTGCGGCGGGTCACCGCGAACACGAGTGCCTGCGTGAGCAGCGCGACCGCCGTCGCGAGCACGAACCCGGAAGCCGTGCCGAGCGTGCGCAGCGAGACGGCGAGCGTGAAGCAGAACAGGGCGAACGCGCCGAAGCCCGAGACCATCCCGCGCAGCAGGCGGAGCGTCTCGTCGACGCCGCGCTGCGCGTGCGTGAAGGTGGCAAGGACCGTCGCGATGATCGGGAACGGCGCCAGCAGTCCGCTCAGCTGCGGGCCGAGCCAGCCCGCGATCGCCGTCAGCGTCACCACGAGCGCCATCGCACACCCGGCGCGGAGTGGCAGGTCCCACGCGGGCGGCGCCAAAGGCGCAGGCGGCGCCCGCCGCGGGCGCGGGAGCGCGGCGAGCCCCCCCGCCAGCGCAAGCAGGGCGAGCGCGAGCGCGCCGCCGGCGGGAATCGTGAGCGCGCTGAAGATCGCGGTGCAGAGCGCAAAGGCGCACCAGCCGGCGATCATGCTCGCGCCCCAGAACAGGTGCCCGGCGAGACGGCCGTACACGACGACGAACGCGATCAGGGAGACGAGGCCGAGCAGCGTGCCGGCGGCGGCGCCGGCGGCGAAGTCGCGGCCGTGAGCGAGCGCGTAGGCGAGCAGGATCGGCCCGGCGACGACCGGCAAGCCGGCAACGAGCCCGCCGATGCGCGGACCGAAGCGCCGTGCCGTCAACGAAGCCCCCACGACGAACGAGGGCGCGAGCAGGAGCTTGACGAGCAGTTGCGTCACCGCAGCATGATTGCGCACGGGCCGTGCTCGCACCCTTAACGAAGGCGGCGGGCCCGAAGACCCGCCGCCATGGGAAAGGGGCGTTCACACACCCGCCATGGGCCGTGCCGCCTCTAGGCGCTACCCCGGTGCTGCCCGGCCCAGAAAGACCGAACGGAGCCTCTGCGAGCGCCACGGAGGAGGGGTGTGTCGCGACGCTCGCACAAGCTCCGTCTGATCTTCGATATCCGGCCTGGTCCGCCGGCTCCCCGTAACGGCTCGATCGGGGCTTCCGTCCATTCCCGGCCCCCGCATCCCCCGGCGAGCAGACTGACCATTTGTGTGCTCTTTACCCGCCCGAAACGCTTTCAAACATAAATATTGAAACCTTCGGGCTTCATACGTGAACGACCGCGATAGCTAAGCACAGCTCCCCATTCGTGTCAACCCCTCAGACACATGTCGAGATAGTGACGGCGAGCTTCCCAGGAAACGCGGGAGGTTTTGCAGTTTCACACGGCTTGACGCCCAGGTCCGACGGGTGCGTGGGCACGGCAGAAAAACCGAACGGGCGTCCAATTAGAACGTTTGCGGTCCTCATTTCGTCCGATATCTTCACTGCGATGGCAAGCCCGGCGCGCAAGAGCAGAGCCCCACGCAACGAGCCGCCCTCGCGGCGGCGAGCGGGCGTGCCGCGCGCGAGCCAGCGGGAGCGGCTGATCGAGGCGATCACCGAGCTGGCGGGACAGCAGGGCTATCAGAACGTCACGATCGCCCAGATCAGCGCGCGAGCGGGCGTCTCGAGCGCGACCTTCTACGAGCAGTTCGCGGACCGCGAAGAGTGCCTGCTCGCCGCTTACCGGCAGGCGTCGGCGCGGACGCTGGAGCGGATGCAGAGCTCGCTGCAGGACGTCGCGTGGGCGAGCGCGATCCGGCCCGCGTTCACGCAGCTTCTCCGCAGCGTCGAGGCCGAGCCCGACGCCGGGCGGGTGATGTTCGTGGAGGCGCTCGCCGGCGGGCCGCGCTTGCGGGCGGCCGTCCGCGCGCTGCTCGACGGCATGGAGGAAAACGCCGAAGCGCTGCTGCAGAGCGCCCCACCCGACGGGCCGACGCTGGACCTGCCGGGGCGCGCGCTGCTCGGCGCCGTGCGCCACGTGGTCTCGCGCCACCTGCGGACGCACAGCGAGGACAGGCTGGCGCGGCTGACCGACGACGTGCTCGCCTCGATGGGATCCTACGCGGTGCCACAGGCGGCCGGGCGTTGGAGCACGGGCCCCGAGGCGCTGCTGGAGTCGGTGCCGGCGACGGTGCAGATCGAGACCGAGGGCGAGCTCGAGCGCCTTCCGAGGGGGCGTCACAGCCTGCCGCCCGGCGCGGTCACGCGCAGCCAGCGGGCGCGCATCCTCCACGCGACGGCCGCCGTGACGATGGAGAAGGGTTACGCGAGCACCACCGTCGCCGAGATCGTGGCCGCGGCCGGCGTCGCGAAAGAGGCCTTCTACCGGCACTTCGCCGACAAGCAGGAGGCCTTCCTTGCCGCCCAGGAGGCGCCGGGCCAGGCGATCCTCGACGCGCTCGTGCGGGCCTACTTCTCCGTGGAGGAATGGCACGAGCGGGTGTGGCTGACGATGCGCACCCTGCTCGCGCTGATCGCAGCGAATCCCGTGATGTCGCACCTGCGCTTGGTCGAGTGCTACGCGGCGGGCGCCACCGCCGCGCAGCGCGGCGAGGAAATCACGCGGACGTTCACGATCTTTCTGGAGGAGGGCTACGGCCGGCGTCCCGAGGCGGCCGCGCTGCCGCGACTCGTCCCGCAGGCGATCTCAGGCGCGATCTTCGAGATCGTTCAGCGCGAGGTCGAGGCGGGCCGCACGGCGGAGCTCCCGCGCCGCCTCCCGCAGCTCGTCTACATCGCGATCGCGCCCTTCTACGGTCCCGCGGGCGCGATCGAGCGCGTGCGGGGAATGCTCGCCGCGGGCACCGGAGGGACGAAGCCGGTGAGCGTCGCTCAGTAGTAGTCCTGGACGCTCATCCGCCAGTCCGCGGAGTCGCGCCCGCCGGAGACGACGAGCTCGTAGAGGCCGGGCCCGGTGTCGTAGACGTGCGTCTTGCCTTCTCCTTCGGAGAGTTCGAAGCTGCCGGCGCTCCCGCCTTCCGAGGGTTCGCCGCCGCCTGCTTCGAGCTCTCGAGCGTTGGCGCTCGGGCCTTCGCAGAACACGAGGAACACGCACGTGCCGCGGAACGACATCTCGTAGCTGACCCGCCAGCGCCTGCCCATGATCCGGAACGGGACGGAGTGCCCGTCGTCGACGCCGGAGAACGAGGTGAGCGTGCGCCAGCGCGGCGACTCGGCAACCGACAGCGCGACGGTCGAGCCGCGCGGCGCGCTCGCTGGGGCGGCGGGCAACTGGCGCGTCACGACGCCCGGCCGCGACGAGGGTGCGGCGAGGTACTCGACGCTCCAGCGCAGGCCCGCGCCGGCGAGGACGCTCTCGGCCGCGCCTGCCGCCTGCCCCGTGACCGCCGGCACGCGGACGGGCGGCGGGCCCGAGCTGAGGACGACGCGGACACTGGAGCCCGCGTCGACGCGCATCCCCGGAGCGGGCGACTGGGCGATCGCGACCCCTTGCTTGGCGGCGGAGTGGCGCGAGGTGAAGACCGGGTGCAGCCGCAGGCGGCGCGCTCGCGCCTGCACTCCGGCGCGAGGCAGGCTGCGCAGCTCGGGGACTGTGGTGCGTGCCGGCGAGCCGCTCACCACGAGCAGCGCGACCGCGACGGCGACCAGCACGAGCGCGGCCGCCAGGATCGCGAGCCGGTGCCGGCGCTCGGGCGGCGGAGGCTGCCCTGCCTCCGGTGGGAGGCCGGGTGTCCGCGGCGGCGCGAGAAGGGTGCGTGCGACCGTCGGCGCATCGTCGTCGCCGCCGCGGAGCGAGACCGTGGGCGCTGCGGGTCCCGACGCGCCGTTGCCGTTGCGGGCGCCGGCCGCGGGCCCCGGCTGCGGAGCGGCATCACGGCCCTCGCCGTCCCCCGCCCGCTGCAGCGCATCGGCCATCGCCTCGGCGTCGGGAAAGCGCTCGCAGGGCTCCTTCGCGAGCGCCCGCGCGACCACCTCGCGCAGGGGACGGGCAACCGCGGGCGGGAGCTCGGGCGGCGGATCCTGCAGGTGGCGCAAGCCGAGCTCGACCGGTGAGCCGTCGGCGAACGGCGGCCGTCCCGCGAGCATCTCGTAGAGCACGACGCCGGCGCTGTAGACGTCGGTCGCGGCGGTCGTCGGCTTGCCCCGGGCCTGCTCGGGCGACATGTAGCGGGGGGTGCCCGCGACAGTGGCGCTCGGCGCCTGGGAGGTGGACTCCGCCAGGCGCGCGACGCCGAAATCGCCGACTTTCACCTCGCCACCCGCGGCGAGCAGCACGTTCGCGGGCTTGACATCGCAGTGCACGACGCCCTGGCGGTGGGCGCTGGCCAGCGAGCGGCACAGCTGCTCGGCGATCGCACGCGCGCTGGCGGGCGCCAGCGGCCCAGAGCGCAGGCGTTCGGCGAGGCTCTCGCCCTCGACGAGCTCCGCCACGTAGTAGGGGCCCTCCTCGGCGTGCCCGATGTCGAAGATCTGAACCACGCCGGGGTCGTGGATCCGCGCCAGCAGCCGCGCCTCGCGCTCGAAGCGTTCGACCCATGCGCTGTCCTCGGCCCACCAGGGCTTGATCACCTTCACCGCGACGGGCCGTCCCAGCCGCCGGTCGAGGCCGCGGTACACACGGCCGAACGAGCCTTCGCCCAGCTTCTCGTGCAGCTCATAACGGCCGTCGAGCGCACGGCCCGCCAGGTCGGGAGCGGTTGGCATCGCCTCCGAGTATCCCGTGCCGCAGGGCGGCCCGTGTCAGGCCTGCGCCGCAGTGGAGCTAGCCGGGCTCGAACCGGCGACCTCTTCGCTGCCAGCGAAGCGCTCTCCCAGCTGAGCTATAGCCCCAAGGTCAGCCGCAAAGTGTAACGCCCGCCCGGCTAGCGCCGCGGGATGAACTCCGGCACGTCCAGGTCCTCGCCGGACTGGCCGCCGCCGGCACGGCGGCGCCCGCCACGCCCGCCGCCGGCGAACTCGTCGGCCTCCCGTTCGATCGCGTCGCGCTCGGATGGCGCGACCTGGTCGAGCTGCGCGGTCATCGCACCGTGGGCGAGACGCACGTCACGCAGCAGCCGCTCGGCGTTGTTGCGCAGCGACGCGGAGAGCTCGCGCAGGTGGCGTGAGATCTCGCTGCCCTCGCCGAGCACTTCGTTGGAGACCGCGTGCGCGTCGCTGACGATCTGCCGGGCTTCCTCGCGGGCGGCCAGGCGGCCCGCCCGCGCCTGCTCCTTGGCCTGCTCGTCAAGCCGGATCAGCTCCTCGCGGCGGGCCTGCAGCAAGCGCTCCGTGTGTCCCTTGGTCTCCTCGGCGATTCGCGCCGCCTCTTTGCGCGCCCCCTCGAGCAGCTCTCCCGACTCGCGCTCGGCCTGGGCGCGCACCCGTTCGGCCTCGGCGGCGGCCTCGGCGCGCGCGAGCGCGGCCTCCTCGCCGCCCTCGGAGCGAAGCCGCTCGGCGGTCGCCCGCGCCTCATCCAGCACGCGCGCCGCTTCCGACTGTGCATCGGCGAGGGACTGCGAAGCCTCCTCGCGCGCCCGCGAGGCCTCGCCGGTCGTCGAGTCCGCCTCGGCGCGGGCAGCGGCGAGGATCTCGCGCGCCTCCTCCTCGGCGGCCTGGACGCGCAGGTCGGCCGCGCGGTCGGCCTCCGCGATCCGCTCGCGCGCGCGCGTCTCGGCCGCCGTGCGGAGCTCCTCCGCGGCGGCCTCCGCGGCGCCGACGATGTTCGCGACGCGCCCGGGCGCGGCCGCGAGCGCGCCGGCCTCGCCCGCCTCGAGGTCCCCCGCCCGGCCGCTGTGCAGATCGCCCACGAGCGCATCGTAATCGCAGCGAGCTGGGAGTAAGCGGGGGTCGGCACACCAACTACCCGACGCAGCGCCGCGGCGGCGCGGGGCCGGTTGCAGGGCATGGCAGGAAAAGTGGGAAAGCTGTCCTTGCGGACAGCGTCCGGATCGGCGAACATCGGTACATGGGAGGCGTTGCGCGCAGCTCTCGCCAGGGCGAGCGGACGGTCGCGATCCTGCTCTACGACGGCGTTCAGAGCCTCGATGTGACGGGCCCGGCGGAGGTCTTCGCGGGTGCCGCGCAAGCGCTGCGGGCGCAGGCGGGTGACCGTCCGGAGACCCCGGGCTACAGGGTGCGCACGATCGCCCCGAACGGGCGTCCCGTGCGATCGACGAGCGGGCTGCAGCTCGTCCCCGACGGCCCGATGCCCCGATCGGCCGAGGGCATCGACACGCTGATCGTGCCCGGGGGCGAGGGCCGCATCGAGGCGTGCCGCGAGCAGGCACTGCTGCGCTGGCTCGCGCGCTCGCCCTCGGGCTGCCGCCGCGTCGCCTCGGTGTGCACCGGCTCCTTCCTGCTCGCCGCCGCCGGCCTGCTCGACGGCCGCCGCGCGACTACCCATTGGGCCCACGCCGGGGAGCTCGCCCGCAGATACCCGCTCGTGGATGTGCATCCGGACCCGATCTTCGTCCGCGACGGATCGATCTGGACCTCGGCAGGCGTGACCGCGGGCATGGATCTGGCACTCGCGCTCGTCGAGGAGGACCACGACCGCGAGCTCGCACTGCTGATCGCGCGTCACCTCGTGCTGTTCCTGCGCCGGCCGGGCAACCAGTCGCAGTTCAGCGCGATGCTGCGCGCCCAGGAGCCCGAGCGCGAGCCCCTGCGCGAGGTCCAGCGCCAGGTGCTCGAGGACGTCGCCGGCCTGCACACCGTCGAGGCGATGGCCGAGCGCGTCCACATGAGCCCGCGCAACTTCGCACGGGCCTTCCGGGCGCAGACCGGCGTGACACCGGCTCGCTACGTGGAGAGCGTGCGCCTCGAGGCCGCCAGGCGGCGCCTCGAGGACACGACCGAGCCCGTCCATGGGATCGCGCGCGCGTGCGGCTTCGGCAGCGCCGAGACGATGCGGCGCAGCTTCCTGCGCGCGCTTCACGTCGGGCCGAGCGAGTACCGGCGGCGCTTCCACTCCTCGTTCGCCGCCACGTGGGCGGATCGTCGCGGACACGCCCAACCGGCCACGAGCGAAACCCTCCCAATCAGGAGAAGGAGAAACCGATGAAGATCGCGATCCCGCTGTACGACCGCTTCACCGCGTTGGACGCGGTCGGGCCCTACGAGGTGCTGAGCAGGCTGCCGGGTGCCACGGTCACCTTCCTCGCGGCGCAGGCGGGGCCGGTGCGGACCGACAACCGCATGCTCACGCTGGTCGCCGACGGCGCGTTGGCGGACCTGCCCGACCCTGACGTCGTGGTCGTCCCGGGCGGCCCCGGGGAGGTCGCGCAGCGCGCGGGCCGGCAGATGCTCGACTGGATTCGCACGGCCGACCGGACGAGCACGTGGACGACCTCGGTCTGCACGGGCTCTCTGATCCTCGCCGCCGCCGGGCTGCTCGACGGACGCCCCGCGACGGGCCACTGGCTGGCGATGGAGGAGCTGGGGCGGCTGGGCGCCGAGCCCACCGGGCAGCGGGTGGTCTTCGACGGCAAGATCGTCACGGCGGCCGGCGTTTCGGCCGGCATCGACATGGGGCTGGCGCTGGCCGAGCGGATCGCGGGCGCGGAGGTCGCGCAGGCGATCCAGCTCGGCATCGAGTACGACCCGCAGCCGCCGTTCGACGCCGGCTCGCCGGAGAAGGCGCCTGCCGAGATCGTCGAGCTGCTGCGCTCACGCAGCCGCCACGCCACGACCTCCGCCGCGTAACCGATCGCGGCGCCTTGCCCGCGAATGGCGGGTGGGTGGGGCCCGATAACCTGCGAGCCGATGAGCGAGCACCGCTATGACCCGCGGGAGATCGAGCCCCGATGGCAGGCTCTGTGGGCTCGTGAGCGGACCTGGGAGGTCGTGAACCTGGAGGAGGGCGCCTCGCCGGGCGCAGCGCGCGCCAACGAGCCGCCTAGCTCCTACGTGCTGGAGATGCTGCCCTACCCGAGCGGCGAGCCGCACATCGGCCACCTGAAGTGCTACTCGCTCGGCGACGCGATCGCCCACTTCCACCGTCGCCTCGGCAAACGTGTCCTGCACCCGATGGGCTACGACGCGTTCGGCCTGCCCGCTGAGAACCACGCGATCCGCACGGGCGTGCACCCGCGCGTCTCGACGGCCGAGTCGATCGCGGAGTTCCAGCGCCAGTTCCGCGAATGGGGGATCTCGATCGACTGGTCGCGCGAGCTCGCGACCTCGGAACCGTCCTACTACCGCTGGACGCAGTGGATCTTTCTCGAGCTGTTCAAGGCCGGGCTCGCCTACCGTCGCGAGGCGGCCGTCAAGTGGTGCCCGAACGACCAGACCGTGCTCGCCAACGAGCAGGTCGACGCCGAGGGGCGCTGCGAGCGCTGCGGCTGCCTGGTCGAAGTGCGCCAGCTCGAGCAGTGGTTCCTGCGCATCACCGACTACGCCGAGCGCCTGCTCGCCGACCTCGACGTCATCGACTGGCCCGAGCACGTCAAGACGATGCAGCGCAACTGGATCGGGCGCAGCGAGGGTGCCGAGGTGACGTTCCGATGCGAGGACTTCGATCCCGCCCACCCCGTCGACTATCCGGTATTCACCACCCGGCCCGACACGCTGTTCGGCGCGACGTTCTTCGTGATGGCGCCGGAGCACCCGGACGTGCTGCGCCTAGCCGAGGGAACCGATCACGAGCAGGCCGCGCGCGAGTACGTCAACAAAGCACTCAACGAGACCAACGAGGAACGCGGCGACACCGAGAAGCCCAAGACCGGCGTGCCGCTCGGACGCACGGTCACGAACCCGGTCAACGGCGAGCGGATCCCGATGTTCGTCGCCGACTACGTGCTGATGGAGTACGGGACGGGCGCGATCATGGCCGTGCCCGCGCACGACGAGCGCGACTATGAATTCGCCGTCACGTTCGGGCTGCCGATCCGGCAGGTGATCGAGCCGCTCGACGGCGACGCCGAGCTGCCGTACATGGGCGACGGGGTTCTGATCAACTCGAACCCCCAGTTCGACGGCATGAACAACCGCGAGGCGCTCGCCGCGATCGTCGCCTGGCTCGACCGCGAGGGCAAAGGACACGCCTCCGTCAACTACCGGCTGCGCGACTGGCTCGTCTCCCGTCAGCGCTACTGGGGCTGCCCGATCCCGGTCGTCTACTGCGACACCTGCGGGATCGTCGCGGTGCCGGCCGAGCAGCTCCCGGTCGAACTGCCCGAAATCGAGGACTACGCGCCGCGGGGCCGCTCGCCGCTCGCGAGCGCCGAGGACTTCCTCAACACGTCCTGCCCCTCGTGCGAGGGCCCGGCCCGGCGCGAGACCGACACGATGGACACGTTCGTCGACTCCTCCTGGTACTTCCTGCGCTACTGCGACGCGCGCAACGACGAGGTGCCGTGGGACGCCGGCGCGCTGGCCGAGTGGATGCCCGTCGACCAGTACATCGGCGGGGTCGAGCACGCGATCCTGCACCTGATGTACGCGCGCTTTTTCACGAAGGCGCTCGCCGACCTCGGCCACCTCGAGTTCCAGGAGCCCTTCCAGGCGCTGTTCACGCAGGGGATGGTCACGAAGGACGGCGCGAAGATGAGCAAGTCGCGCGGCAACGTCGTGTCTCCGGCCGCACTGGTCCAGCGGGTGGGCGCGGATGCGACGCGCTGCTACACGCTGTTCATCGGCCCGCCCGACCAGGACGCCGACTGGTCGGACAAGGGCGTCGAAGGCGTGCACCGCTTCCTCGGCAGGCTCTGGCGGCTGGCCGCCGAGACCGCGGAGCGCACCGGCGGCCCGGCCCCTGGCCTGGACTCGCCGCCGCCGGCGGAAGGCGACGAGCTCGCGCTGCTGCGGAAGACCAACTGGGCGATCGACAAGGTCAGCACGGACCTGCGGCGGTTCGCGTTCAACACGGCGATCGCGGCGGTGATGGAGCTCGTGAACGAGATCTCGCGGCTGCGCGACGCCGTCTCGCTGGAGGCGCTGCGCTTCGCGATCGGCACGGCCGGCTCGCTGCTGTTCCCGTTCGCGCCGCACACGTGCGCGGACGTCTACGAGCAGCTCACCGGGGAACGCGTCTGGGAGCAGCCGTGGCCCGAAGCCGAGGAGGAGCTGCTCGAGCGGGAGGTCTACGAGCTGGTGTGCCAGGTCAACGGCAAGGTCCGCGACCGCGTGCAGGCCAGCGCCGAGGCGACCCCGGAGCAGCTCAAGGACCTGTGCCGGGGGGCCCCGAACGTGATCGCGCACCTGGACGGCAAGGAGCTCGTCAAGGAGATCGTCGTGCCGGGCAAGCTCGTCAACCTGGTCGTGCGCTAGACGGCCGGGAGCCGGCGCCAGGCGGCGCCCTCGCTCGCTCACGTGCTTCTCGCACGCTTCGCCGCTGCCTGTCCCCGAAAGGGGTACGTCCTTGCCTGGCTTGGCTCCCGGCCGTCCAGCTGCGGGCAGGCCGTCTAGAGTCACCCGCGTGGCCGAGCTGAAGCCCGTCTACTTGATCCACGGCGACGACCATGGAGCGGTCGGCGAGCGCCGTGCGGGGCTGCGGGCGCTCGCCGAGGGCGACGGCGGCGCGGAGCTGCTGGAGGGCGAGCAGGCGTCACCCGAGGGCGCAGCAGCGGCGCTGGCGGCGATGACGCTGGCCGTGGGAAGGCGGGTGATGATTGTTGAGGGGGCCGAGCGCTGGCGAGGAGCGGACGTCGAGACCCATCTCGCGCCCGCGCTCGCGGAGGTGCCCCCGGACACGACGATCGCGATCTTCGCGCGCGAGGAGGCACGCGCGAAGGCCCCTCAGGTTCTGCACGACGCTGTCAAGAAGGCCGGCGGACAGGTCGTCCCACAGATGACCGTCAAGCCGTGGGAGCTTCCGAAGTGGGTCCGCGAGCAGGCCGCGCGCATGGGCCTGGCGCTCGACGCTGCGGCGGCGAAGGCTCTCGTGGCCCAGGTCGGCGAGCGCCAGCAGCGGCTGCTGCGCGAGCTGGAGAAGCTCGCCCTGGAAGGTAAGCAGGCGGGCGCGGGCGAGGGGCGGCGCGAGGTCTCGGCCGATGAGATCGAGGCGCGCGCGGCGCACTCGGCGGAGCGGCGCGCCTATGCGCTCGGCGACGCGCTCGTCGGCGGTGATGCCGGGGAAGCCACCGCCACCTACCTGCGGCTGCGCGAGCAGGGCGAGCGGGTTGCGGGGCTGACCTACCTGCTCGCGTCGCGGCTGCGCGACGCGCTCGGGGTCGCGGACCAGCTCGCGGCCGGACGCTCGCCCGCCGAGGTCAAGCGCGGGCTGCGGATGCCCTCGCGCGCCGCGGACCGCCTGATCGCGGACGTCCGGCGCAGCGATCCGGAGCGGCTGCGCGGCGCCGTGGGCGCGCTCGCTCGTCTCGAGCTCGACACGCGCGGCGGCGCGGTCCTGCAAGGCGACCGCGACGCGCTTGCAGGGATGGGCGAGGACACGCTCGTGCAGCGGGCGATCGAAGCGATCGCGGCGGGCAGCTAGGCGGGGCGACGCGCGGGACTAGGGCTTCGTGCCGAGCAGCTTCGCCGCTCGGGACTTCTTGCGGGCGCCGGTGTTCTTGTGCAGCGCGCCGCGCTTGACGGCCTTGTCGATCGTGGACACCAGCTCGCGATGGGTCTCCGCGGCGTCGTCCTCGCTGCCCTCGACGGCGGCGGTCAGGCGGCGGAAATGCGTCTTGATCGCGGACGTGTAGCGGCGGTTCTCGAGCCGCTCGCGCTCGTTGCGCAGGATCCGCTTCTTCTGCGAGTGGATGTTGGCCATGTTTCGCTCGCCGCGCGCCCGGAAAGGCTCCGGTCCGCGCCGCGGAGCGCCGTACTATAGCGGCCTTGACAGCAAGCGCCGAAGCCTTCGCGGAGGAATCGGCCCCACCGCCGCCCCCGACTGGCGGGGGGGTTGCCCGCAACACCGCGATCTTCTCGATCGCCACGGGCATCTCCCGCGTTGCCGGGCTGGTGCGCGAAATCATCGCTGCCGGATTCTTCGGCACGCGCGGGCCGGCGTCCGCGTACACGATCGCGTTCCAGATCCCGAACCTGGTCAGCAACCTGTTCGCGAACGCGGCGCTGTCGGCCGCCTTCGTGCCGGTCTTCACCGAACTGCTGCAGAGGGGGCGGCGCAAAGAGGCGCTGCGCCTCGCCTCGACGCTGTTCTGGATCATGCTGATCGGCCTCGGCGCGCTGACCGCGTTCTTCATCCTCGCGGCCGGCGTCATCATGCCGCTGTTCACTGGCGCCTCGTTCAACCACGCGCTGGACGAGCTGACAGTCGGGCTCTCGCAGGTTTTGTTCCCCGTGATCCTGCTGCTGGGGCTCAACGGCCTGCTCGTCGGGATCCTGCAGTCATATGACCACTTCACGATCCCGGCGATCTCGCCGGCGGTGTGGAACCTGGTGATCATCGTGCTGCTGGTCGTGCTCAAGCCGCACTTCCACGGCGGCTACGAAGACGGCCACGAGCTCTACGCGCTCGCGATCGCGGTGCTGATCGCCACGATCGTCCAGCTGACGATGGCCTTCGGCGCGCTCGGGCGGATCGACTTCCGCCTGCAGTTCCACATCGACTGGCGCGACCCGCGCATCGCCCAGGTCTTGATGCTGATGCTGCCAGTGACGATCGGCCTCGGAATCGTCAACCTCGACCAGCTGATCAACTCGAGCTTCGGGACGCTCGTCGACAAGGAAGCGCCGCGCGCGATCGACAACGCGTTCCGCATCTACATGCTTCCGCAGGGGCTGTTCAGCGTCGCCGTCTCGACCGTGCTGTTCCCGACGCTCAGCCGCATGGCGGCCGATCACGCCGTCGCGCCGATGCGCCGCGCGCTCGGGATCGGGATGCGCCAGATCAACCTGCTGCTGATTCCGTCGGCCGCGTTCTTGATGGTGCTCACCGAACCGGTCGTGCGGCTCGTGTTCCAGCGCGGGGCTTTCACCCCCCACTCGACCCACCTGGTCTCGGTGGCGCTGTTCTGGTTCGCGGTCAGCCTGCCCTTCGGCGGGCTGAACCTGCTGCTCACGCGCGCCTTCTTCGCCGTCCAGCGCCCGTGGATCCCGACGCGGCTCGCCGCGCTCAACATCATCGTCGACATCGTCGTCTCGATCGCGCTGTACAAGCCGCTCGGCATCGCCGGGCTGATCATCGGCACGCTCGCGGCGAACGTCGTGATGACCGGGCTGCAGCTGACCCGGCTGCGGACCGGATTCAACGGCCGCATCGAAGGGGGGCAGACGACGATGATCACGGTCCGCATCACGCTTGCGGCGGCGCTGCTCGCCGGCGTCTCCTACGGCGTCTGGCGGCTGCTCGATTCGCTGCTCGGCACCTCGATCGAGGCGCAGATCGTGAGCATCGGCGCCGCCGGCGTCGTGGGGACATACGTCTACGCGCACGCGGTGCTGCTGATGCGTGTGCCGGAGGCTCACCAGGTCGGACGGCTGATCCGCACCCGGCTGGGGCGGGCCTGAGCCCGGCGCCGTCCCGCGACGGCGCAACGTCGAGTCCCGGCGCGGGTTCCCGCAGGCATGAGGCGGATTCTCTCGAGCGCGCTCGCAGCCGCGCTCGCCGTGGCGGTGGCCGCGGCGAGCCAGGCATCGGCCGATGCGGCGTCGCATCACGGCTGGCGTCGCATGCTCTCGAACGTGGGCACGTTCCAAACCGACGGCGCGCGCTACGCGGCATGGGAGGCCTCGAGCGGCTCGATCGTGGTGCTCGACACCGACGGCGGACGAACCAGGACCGAGGCTCCTGGATGCACCCTGTGGGGAGAACGCCCGACGGACGGGCGGTTCCTGGTTCTGTGCGGCAGGAGCGTCGAGCTCCTGGACGCATGGGATGGCGCGCTGCGCCGTATGCCCGAAGGAGTGGAATGGACGTATGTCGGGCGCCGGTATGTGCGTGGTCGCCCGGGCGGCCCCTCGCAAACACGCTGCAACGCGCGCCCGACGCACGACGAATGCATCGCCCTGTTTGACATCGCGACCGGCGCAATGAGCGCGGTCGCCGAGTCGCGCACGGTCGACATCGACACCGAAGGGGCTCCTCCGGTCTGCCCGCGGCTGCACAAGCCCTTCTTCCACCTGCAGCGCGAAGAAGCCACGGAAACCTTCGCCTACGCGCCGGGGCTGCTCGCGCGCTGGGTCTATCACGGGGAAAGAAAGGTCAGCGAAATCGCGCTCGAACGCTGCCGCGGCAAGGCGACGATCCTGCACAGCCACCCCTGGCCCGTGGATCTCCAGCTGGGCGGTGGCCTGCTGAGCTGGGCAGCCCTCACCCCACCGGAAGAAGAAGGGGAAGAAGACGAAGAGCGCGAAAGGACGCGCGGCGAGCTCGAGGTCTACGCGCTCGCCTCCGGCCGGCGGCGCACGTGGCCGCTGCCGCGTACGAGCATGGTCTTCGAAAACGGAGCCTTCCCCGGCCGGCACGTCGGCATCGACGGCTACGCTCTGCACGTCCGGCAAGCCGTCTTCTGGGTGGGGACGATCGCCCTCGGCTGCGGGGAGACGGGCTGCTACTCCACCGCGTTCGACGTGTTCGAGGCGCGGGTCTGAGCAGCCATGGCGATGCACTAGCCTTAAGTCTCCGGCAGATCGTCCACTCGGCCACGACCCCACGGGGTCAGCCGCGGCAACGCGCCCTTCGGGGCGGCCAGTCCAGGCGGCCGGGAGTGTCAGTTGCCCAGGCATACGACACAAGTCCTGGGACGTAGCAGTTCAGCGGCGATCGATGACCGGGCCGGCCGGACGGGCGAGCAGCCCGTCCGGCCTTCTACGCTTCCGGGCGATGGACGTCACCTCCTACGGACTGATCGAGCCGTTCACGACGCTCGACGGGTCGGAGATCCGGGAGTGGGCGGGACGGGAGGGGGGCGGGCACGATTCCGCGCCGGCCCGCAACCAGAGCCTCGCCGAGGCCACGATTCCCACCGGCGGCGCGACGACGGCGCACTTCCACCGGCTCACAGAGGAGCTCTACCTCGTGACCGCCGGCACCGGCCGGCTCTTGATCGAGGGAGAGGAGCGCGAGGTCGCGGTGGGCGATTGCGCGCTGATCCCGCCGGGCGCGACGCACAAGCTGTTCAACACCGGCGAGGAGCCGCTGCGGATCGTGTGCGCCTGCTCGCCGGCGTACTCGGACGAGGACACGGTGCTCGTCGAGTAGGGCCGTCCTCGCCGCTCAGACCCGCGGCCCGGCCCGCTCGGGGCACCATCTATCGTGACCCGAGCCCCATGGACCAGGCCCAGATCCGCAACTTCTCGATCATCGCCCACATCGACCACGGCAAGTCGACGCTGGCCGACCGCATCCTCGAGCTGACCCACACGGTCGCGCCGCGCGAGATGCGCGCGCAGGTGCTCGACTCGATGGAGCTCGAGCGCGAGCGCGGCATCACGATCAAGGCGCAGGCGGTCCGCGTCTTCTACACCGCGAAGGACGGCGAGAACTACCAGCTGCACCTGATCGACACGCCCGGCCACGTCGACTTCACCTACGAGGTATCCCGCTCGCTCGCCGCGTGCGAGGGCGCGCTGCTCGTCGTGGACGCCTCCCAGGGCGTGGAGGCGCAGACGGTCGCCAACACCTACCTCGCGATCGACGCGGGCCTCGAGCTGATCCCGTGCCTGAACAAGATCGACCTGCCGGGCGCCGAACCGGAGCGAGTGGCCGGTGAAGTCGCCGACCTGATCGGCGAGCCGCCCGAGTCGATCCTGCGCATCAGCGGCAAGACGGGGGCGGGGGTCGAGGACGTGCTCGAGCAGTTGATCGCGCGCGTACCGCCGCCCGCCGGCGATCCGCAAGGCCCGCCGCGCGCGCTGATCTTCGACTCCGAGTTCGACCAGTACCGCGGCGTGATCGCCTACATCCGTGTCGTCGACGGCACCTTCAAGAAGGGCGAGGCGATCCGCGCGATGGCGGCCGGCACCGAAGCGGACATCGACGACATCGGCTTCTTCAGCCCGCAGATGATGCCGACCGACCAGCTCGCCGCGGGCGAGGTCGGCTACCTGATCACCGGGCTGAAGGACGTCACGCAGCTGCGCGTCGGCGACACGCTCACCACGCGGGTGAAAGCAGGCGTCGGCTCAGCCAAGGAAGCTCTCCCGGGCTACAGGGAGGTCAAGCCGATGGTGTTCTGCGGGCTGTTCCCGATCGACTCCGACGACTACCCGGACCTCCGCGACGCGCTGGAGAAGCTGACGCTGAACGACGCCGCGCTCTCATGGGAGCCGGAGACCTCCGACGCGCTCGGGTTCGGCTTCCGCTGTGGCTTTCTCGGGCTGCTGCACATGGACATCGTGCGCGAGCGCCTCGAGCGCGAGTACGACCTCGAGCTGCTGGCGACGATGCCCTCGGTGGAGTTCGACGTGACGTTGACGAACGGCGAGGAGATCGAGGTCCACAACCCCTCGGACATGCCGGACCCCGGCACGATCGCCGAGATCCGCGAGCCGTTCATCTCCGCATCGATCATCGCGCCGAAAGAGTTCGTGGGGGCTGTGATGGAGCTCTGCCAGGAACGCAGGGGAGAGGCCGCCGGGATGCACTACCTGTCCCCCGAGCGCGTGCAGCTCAACTACCAGCTCCCGCTCGCGGAAATCGTGCTCGATTTCTTCGACCAGCTGAAGTCGCGCACGAAGGGATACGCCTCGCTCGACTACGAGCTCAGCGGCTCCAAGGCCTCGGATCTCGTCAAGCTCGACGTGCTGCTCGCGGGCGATCCCGTCGACGCGCTGTCGATGGTTGTGCACCGCGACAAGGCCTACGAGGTGGGGCGCTCGCTGACCGAGAGGTTGCGCAAACGGATCCCCCGCCAGCAATACGACGTCCCCATCCAGGCGGCGATCGGCTCGCACATCATCGCCCGCGAGACCGTCAAGGCGTACCGCAAGGACGTGATCGCCGGCTGCTACGGCGGCGACATCACGCGCAAGAAAAAGCTGCTGGCCAAACAGAAGGAAGGCAAGAAACGGATGAAGCAGGTCGGCCGTGTCGAGGTCCCCCAAGAGGCCTTCCTGGCGGTGCTGGAGCTGGGGGAGGAGTGAGCGCGCCGGAGCCGCCCGTGAGGCTCCTCTTCGTATGCCTCGGGAACATCTGCCGCTCGCCGACCGCCGAGGGCGTGATGCGCCATGTCGTCGCAGAAGCCGGGATGGAGGGGGAGATCGAGCTCGACTCCGCCGGCACCGGCTCATGGCACATCGGGAGCGCCCCGGACGAGCGGGCGACCGCGGCGGCGCGGGGCCGGGGAGTGACGCTCGGGGGCGCCGCGCGGCAGGTGCGCAGCTCCGATCTCGACGACTTCGACCTGATCCTCGCGATGGACCGTTCGAACCTGAGCGACCTGCAAGCGCTTGCGAACGGCGAGGCAGAGGAGAAGATCAGGCTGCTACGCGAGTTCGATCCGGCGAGCGCCGCGGCCGGCGAGCTCGATGTGCCGGACCCGTACTACGGCGCCACGGGCGGCTTCGAGGAGGTGTTCGACCTCGTGGAGGCCGCGTGCCGGGGACTGCTCGAGGAGATCCGCGCAGGCCGCGTCCCATGACGCTCCCGTCCGGCGCCTCGGACGCGCGCCGGATCGGCGGTGGCGACATCAACGACGCTTACAGGGTCCGGCTCGCGGACGGGCGCGACGCGTTCGTCAAGACGCGCGCCGAGACGATCCCCGGCGAGTACGAGGCGGAGGCCGCGGGCTTGCGCTGGCTCGCCGAGCCGGGCCTCGTGCGCACCCCGGCGGTGCTCGAGGTGGACGAACGGTACCTGGCTCTCGAGTGGGTGGAACCCGGCTCTCTCGGCACCGCCGGCGCCGAGGAGCTCGGGCGCGGCCTCGCGGGCACGCACCTCGCCGGGGCCGAGCAGTTCGGCGCGCCGCCCGGCGCGCCGGAGGAGACCGGGTTCGGCTCGCTGCGGCTGCCCAACGAGCCGACGGACGACTGGCCGACCTTCTACGCGGAGCGCCGCTTGCGTCCCTTGCTGCAGATCGCCGGCGCGCGCCGTGCGCTGAGCGAGGGCGGCGTGCGGGCGGTCGAGGCTGTCTGCGAGCGGATCGGCGAGCTGTGCGGGGCGCCCGAGCCGCCGTCGCGCCTGCACGGGGACCTGTGGGGCGGGAACGTGATGGGCGGCGCCGACGGCCGCGGCTGGCTGATCGACCCTTCCTCATACGGCGGCCATCGCGAGGTCGACCTCGCGATGCTGAGGTTGTTCGGTGCTCCGTCCGGCCGGATCTTCGACGCCTACGAAGAGGCCGCCCCGCTCGCGGCGGGCGCTCCCGAACGCGTCGAGCTCTACCAGCTCGCGCCGCTGCTCGTGCACGCGATCCTGTTCGGCGGCTCCTACGGCGCGGCTGCCGAGGCGGCGGCGCGCCGCTATGTCTAGCTAGCCTCGGCCGCGGATGCGCGTCAACCTGCACAGCGACACCCAGACCCGCCCGACGGGCGCGATGCGGGCGGCGATGGCCGCGGCTGAGGTGGGCGACGAGCAGCGCGGGCAGGACCCGACCACGGCCGAGCTCGAGCGGCGCGTCGCCGCCTTGCTGGGCCACGAGGCCGCGGTGTTCCTGCCCAGCGGCACGATGTGCAACGAGCTCGCGCTGCGCCTGCACATCCGTCCCGGCGGCGATGAGCTGATCGTCGACCGCACGGCCCACCCGATCGTCGCCGAGGCCGGCGGCCCGGCGGCGCTGTCGGGCGCGATGATCGCGCCGCTCGACGGCGACGGGGGCATCTTCACCGCCGGACAGCTGCGCGAGGTCCTGCACGTGGACGGTGACCGCTACGCGGCGCGTTCGCGCCTCGTGTCGGTCGAGCAGACGACGAACATGGGTGGTGGGCGGATCTGGCCGCGAGAACGCATCGAGCAGGTGCTCGCAGTCGTGCGGGATCACGGCTTGCGCGCCCATCTCGACGGGGCGCGGCTGATGAACGCCTCCGTGGCCTCCGGCGTGGCGCCCGCCGAATACGCGCGCGGTTTCGACACGGCGTGGATCGACTTCTCGAAGGGTCTCGGCGCCCCGGTCGGCGCCGTTCTCGCCGGTTCGCAGGCCCTGATCGAGGAGGCGTGGCGCTACAAGCAGATGATGGGCGGCGCGCTTCGCCAGTCCGGGATCCTCGCGGCGGGGTGCCTGTACGCGCTCGATCACCACGTCGAGCGGCTGGCCGAGGATCACGCCAACGCGCGGGCGCTCGCTGATGGGCTCGCAGTGATCCCCGGCGTCACGATCGACCCCGGCGCCGTCGAAACCAACATCGTGATCTTCGAGGTGCGCGACGCCCCGGCGCTCGAGCGCGCGCTTGCTCCCGAGGTCGATCTGCTCGCGATCGGCCCGACGCGGGTCCGCGCGGTGACGCATCTGGACGTCGACCGCGCGCAGATCGACGGCGCGCTCCGCGCGATCGCGGCGGCGCTCTAGCCCAGCGTCCCGCCCCGCGGCGATGGGGCGGAGCACAGTTCTGTGAAAACCGCGAGCACCGGTGCGCCCACGGCGCTCTACGAGCGAGCCCGAGCGCTCGTTGCGCGCGAGTACGGCCGCGGGCTCACGCTGCGCTCCGCCGCCGCGGCTCTCGCGAGCTCCCCCCGGCAGGTCCAGCGCGCCTATGCGCTGGCGGGGGAGATGACGTTCGCCGAGGACCTCCGACAGCGCCGCCTGCGCGCCGCCGCCGAGCTGCTCGCCGGCCAGCCGGCGATCCCGGTCGCGACGGTCGCGCGGCTGGCCGGCTACCGGCGCGGGACCTTCGCTCCCGCCTTTGCGCGCCGTTACGGGCGCACGCCTGCTGGCTTCCGCGCGGCGGCGCTGTCGTCCCCGGTCTCCGGCCGGACGGCTTCCAGTCCGGGGAGCCGCAGGCGCACGAGCGTGCCGCCTCCGGGCGCCGGCTCGGCGCTGATCGCGCCGCCGAGCTGGGCGGCGACCTGGCGAACGATCGCGAGGCCGAGCCCGGACCCCGGCCGCTTACGCGCGTCGGCGCCGCGGTAGAAGCGGTCGAAGATGTGCGGCAGGTCCTCGTCGGCGATGCCGGGCCCGTGGTCGCGGACGGTGAGCTCCTTTCCGTGCAGGCGGATCTCAACCGGCGAGCCGGCGGGGCTGTACTTGACCGCGTTGTCGATGAGGTTGCTCACGGCACGCTCGAGCCGCGCCGGGACGCCCGAGACGACGGCCGGCTCGAGGTCCATCTCGAGGCTTGCACCGGCGCGCACGCGCGCCTTCTGGACGACCTCTTCAACGAGCGCGTCGAGGCGCACGTCCTCGACGTCGTCGGCGGGATCCTCGCCGCGCGCGAGATCGATCAGGTCGTTGATCAGGACGGTCAGGTCCTCGAGCTGGCCGACGACGTCGTCGAGGAGCCGGCGGTGCTCCTCGGCGTCCATCTGCGGGCCGAGCTGCTGGAGCAGCTCGATGTTCGTGCGCACGCTCGTGACCGGTGTGCGCAGCTCGTGTGATGCATCCGCGACGAGCTGGCGCTGCGAGCTCACCGACTCGTCGAGCGCCGACATCGAACGTCCCAGCGCGTCGAGCATCGCGTTGAAGCTCGTCGCCAGCCGCCCGATCTCATCTTCCCCCGCCTGCTCGATGCGGCCGCTGAGATCCTGCGTGCGCGTGACATGCTCGGTCGTCTGCGTGAGCCGCTTGAGCGGCTGCATCGCGGCGCCGGCCACGATCCGCCCCAGCAGCGCGGCGAGCGCGATGCCCCCGACCACGATCAGAACCAGGAGCAGCCGCAGGCGCCCGAGCAGGCTGTCCGTTTCGGTCAGCGGCAGAGCGAGCTCGGCGGCGCGGTTGCGACCGAACGGCTCGGCCAGCACACGCATGTGAACGCCGCGAACGGTCGCGTCGCGGAAGAAGGGCGCGCCGCCGCGTTCGGCGAGCAGCGCGGTGCGGGGGTCGACCGGAATCGTCACGCTGGGCGCGGAGCGGGCGAGCACCTTGCCGTTCGAGTCCACGACCTGCTGGTAGCCGCGGGCCTCGTCCGGGTTGGGCGGCAGTTTGCCGAACAGCGAGCCCGGGCGGCGGCTTTCCTCATCGCCCAGATCGGATTCGCTCGTGGCCCTTCCGCGCCGGCCGGCGCCCTTTTCGTGGACCTTCCCCGGGATGTCGCTTTCAGACTCTTTGGCGGCGATCGCGAACGCGCTCGGCGCGCTGACGACGATGCTCGCAGCCCCGTTGGGCCCGATCTTCAGTGCTCCGACGGCGAACAGCCGCTGCAGCCGGCGCGTCTCTCGCGCTCGCGAGCGCAGTTGGTTGTCGACCTGGCCGTGGAGCTGGTTGGCCGTCAGCACGTAGACGAGCAGCGAGGCGAGCACGACGGCGATCGCGACAGCCGCGGCGGCGGCGAGCGCGATCCTGCGGCGGAAGCTCATCGGGCGAGGTCCTCCGCGGGATGCGCTGTCCTGAGCACGTAGCCGACGCCGCGCACCGTGTGCAGCAGCCGCGGCTCCGCACCGACCTCCGTCTTGCGCCGTAGGTAGCCGATGTAGACGCCGAGCGAGTTCGAGCTGGAGCCGAAGTCATAGCCCCAAACGTGTTCGAAGATCGCGGAGCGCGTGAGCACCTTGCGCGGGTTGCGCATGAACATCTCGAGCAGCAGGAACTCGGTGCGGGTGAGCGCGAGCTGGCGCTCGCCGCGCCAGGCCTCGTGGCTGCGCAGGTCCAGCCGCAGCTCGTCGAACTCGAGCTCCTGCGGATCGTCGGCGTCGGCGTCGTCGGCGCGCCGCAGCAGCGCCCGCACGCGCGCGAGCAGCTCGCGCAGCGCAAACGGCTTGACGAGGTAGTCATCCGCGCCGGCATCGAGCCCGGCAACGCGGTCGTCGACCTCCCCGCGTGCGGTCAGCATCAGCACGGGGGTGTGGTCGCCGCCCTCGCGCAGCCGGCGGCAGACCTCCAGCCCGTCCATCCTGGGCATCGCGATGTCGAGGATCACGGCCTCGTACGGCGCCGTGCCCAGCCGCTCGAGCGCCTCCAGGCCGTCGGCGGCCCCGGCGACCTCGTAGCTTTCGAGCGTCAGGGCCCGCGAGAGTGCGCTCTGCACGGCGGGCTCGTCGTCGACGACAAGTATGCGTGCAGGGTCGGCCATGCGAATCCTTCCAGTTGGACCTGCGCCCGCGCCGGGTACGGGGCGGGTTGGGCCCGATATCAGGCTAGCGTGAGCGGGTGATTGCGGTTACGGCAGATTGAGGGCGAGCGACTTTGCACGACGTCGAGAAGGAGCAGGGCGAGGAGGAGCAGGCGGCCGGCGAACGCGAATCCGTCCTGGCGTCGCACTCGCGCAAGCTGCGCAACAGCCTGATCAGCCTCGCCGTGTTCTTCGGCATCGTCGTCGGGCTGCTGCTCGCCGTGCCGGGCCTGAAGACGGCGGCGGAGCGGCTGACGGACGCGAACCCAGGGTGGGTCGCGATCGGAATCGCCTTCGAGCTGCTCTCGTGCGTGAGCTTCATGGTTCTCTTCGACCTCGTCTTCGGGCAGGTCGGGCGGCGCCTGAGCCATCGCCTGTCGCTGTCGGAGCTGGCGGTCAACTCGGTCGTGTCGGTGAGCGGACTCGCCGGCCTCGCGCTCGGGGCGTGGGTCCTGCGCACCAAGGGCCTCTCGGTGGAGCGGATCGCCAAGCGCTCGGTGCTGATCTTCGTGCTGACCAGCGCCGTCAACGCCGCCGCTGTCGTCGTGATCGGACTGGCGATGTGGGTCGGGCTCGTCCCGGGCTCCACGAACCCGCTGTTGACGCTGCTCCCGGCCGCCGTTTCCTTTGCCGCAATCGTCGCGACGATCGTGACGGGGCGTTGGGCCGGACGCGCCGCCGGGCGTCTGCAGGACAGCGGTGGGCGCCTCGCGATCGCGCTGATCGCGGTCAGCGGTGGCGTCGCGGAAGCGCTCGAGCTGATCAAAAAGGGCGAGTGGCGGCTGCTCGGCGCGGTCGGCTACTGGCTGTTCGACAACCTCACGCTGTTCGCCGCGCTCGCAGCGTTCGGGCACGTCGCGTCGTTCTGGACGGTCGCGATGGCCTACCTGGTCGGCATGATCGCGAACGCGCTGCCGATCCCCGGCGGCTTCGGGGCCGTCGAAGGGGGGCTGGTCGGGATGCTCGACCTGTTCGGAGCCGCACCGGGCTCGACAGTCGTCGCGGCCGTGATCGTCTACCGGGCGATCTCGTTGTGGGTGCCGGCGCTGATCGGCTCGGCCGCCTTCCTCAGCCTTCGCCACGAAATCGGCGAACCCGCGTTCGCGGTGGGCGGGAAGACTGGTTAGCGAGCGCCGGAGAGGCTATGTCTCGAGGCGCTCCGCGAACGCTTCCTGCGCGGCGTCGCGCTGGCAGATGCGGTGCGGCAAGCTCGCCATCACCCTGGCCACTTCGCCGGTGACCGGCCCGGAGAGGCCCGGGCAGTAGACCGGCGCGGGCAGGTTGGCGCCCGCGCTGCCGGGCGCGTTGATCGGCAGCAGCCGCTGCGCGGCGGCGAGGGCGTGGGCGAGCGTGTCGGAGAAGACGTCGATCGCCACGCGCCCCGAGTAGATCTCGATCGAATGACCGTTGTCGTAGATCGTCGCGGGGACGCCGCGGACGACCGTGTTGCGCTGGGGGCCGAGCGGCGCGTTCGAGTGCAGGCGGTAGACGACGGTCGTGACCTGAAGCGGCAGGACGCAGCTGCCACCGCCGAAGATCCCCTTGCTCTTGACGCAGTCCCCGTAGTAGACGCTCGTCCCGACCCGCTCGATATAGCCGCGCAAGCCGTCGGCGGCCGTCAGGTGGTCGCCCTCGAACTGGGGGCCGGCCCAGTAGACGCGGTAGTAGGGGAAGGTCTGCGCTTCGGAGAGTTCTCGCGCCGAGATCGGCCCGGGGTGCTCCGTGCCGCTGCCGCAGCCGGTGAATGCGAGCGCGAATGCGGCGAGCGCGATTGCCCCCGAGGCGCCCGCGCTCCGTGCGCGCAGAGACGCGGCGCGGGTGCGAGCAGCGCACCGCGAGGTTCCGAACGGGGGCACGTAGGGCATTATCTTCCCGTGCCCTTTGGCGTGACGAGCACCCGGACCGCGCGGACACCGGTCCCGGCAACGCGCGTCCGGCCATCCGGACACGAGCCTGCGACGGCCGAACTCGCCGTGCCGGTGGCCGCCCGGGCTCCCGCGGCCGCCACGGCTCGGGCCGTCCCGGGGCTGCTCGTGCTGCTCGCGCCGGCGCTCGGCGTGGCGCTGGCGCTCGTCGCGGCCTGGCTGATCGTCGATCCCCATACGCCCGACCTCGCGGCGCAGGTCTACCGCGTCGGGCTGTTCCGCCAGCTCGGCTTGGCCGTGTGGGACGACAACTGGTATGCGGGGCACCACCTGCCGGGCTACAGCCTGTTGTTCCCGCCGCTGGGGACGCTGATCGGGGTTCGGGCCGTCGGCGCGCTGTGCGTGCCGGTCTCGACCGCGCTGTTCGGGCTGCTTGTGGCCGACGAGTACGGCCGCGGCACGCGGTGGGGCGCGATCGCCTTCGCTCTCGCCGCCGCCGGCGACGTCTGGCTCGGCCGGCTCGCCTTCGCTCTCGGCGTGAGCGTCGCGCTCGGCGCGGCGCTCGCGATGCGCCGCGGGCACCCCCTCGCCGCCGGAGCGCTCGCCGCGCTGGCGGCCGCGGCGAGCCCCGTCGCCGGCGTGCTGCTCGGCCTGGCCGCGCTCACCGTCGCGATCGCGCAGCGCTCACCGCGGGCGTTGCTCGTGCTCGCCGCGCCCGCGGCGCTGGTGGTCGTGCCGCTGGCCGCTCTGTTCCCGGAAGGTGGGTGGGAGCCGTTCCCGATCCTTTCGTTCCTCGCCACGGCCGGCGCGATCGCCGTGTTCGCTCTCGCGCTGCCCCGCCGCGAGCGGGTGCTCCGGCTCGGCGCGCTCGTCTACCTCGCGGCGTGTGTGCTGTGCCTCGTCGTGCACTCGCCGGTGGGCAGCAACATCGAGCGCTACGGGGTGCTGCTGGGTGCGCCGCTGTTGCTGTGCGCGCTGCTGCGCGGCGGGCGCCCCGCCGTGGGTCCGCGCGGCATGTTCGCGGGTGCGCTCGCGCTCGCCGCGATCTTCACCTGGGTGCTGTGGGGGCCGGTCCGTGAAACCGCGGCGGTCGCTGGGAGCCCGGCGACGAGCGCCGCCTACTACCGCCCGCTGGAGCGCTTCCTCGCGAGCGTTGGGGGGCCGGTGCGCATCGAGGTGCCACTGACGCGCTCGCACTGGGAGGCGGCGATGCTCGCGCCGCGGATCGCACTTGCGCGCGGCTGGGAGAAGCAGCTCGACACACGCTATGACCGCGTGCTGTTCGGCGCCGGCCTGAACGCGAGCAGCTACCGCGAATGGCTCGACCGCGAGGGGATCTCCTACGTCGCCGTGCCGGACGTCACGCCTGATCCGTCGAGCGTGACGGAGAACCGCCTGATCGACTCCGGGCTGTCCTATCTGCGGCCGGTGTTCGCGAGCCGCGACTGGCGCGTGTACCGCGTCGCGGGCGCGAAGCCGCTCGCGTCCGGCGCAGGGCGGCTGACCGAGCTCGGGCACGACACGTTCGCGGTGCGGGCGGACGCCGCGGGCCCGATCCTCGTGCGGGTCCACTTCAGCCGCTACTGGACGGTGACGGCCGGCACGGCGTGCGTGGGACGCGGGCCCGAAGGCTTCACCGACGTCCGGGCCGCCGCGCCGGGCGTGATCAGAGTCGCGGCGCGCTTCTCGTTCGCGAGGGCGTTCGGCTCCGGACCGTCCTGTCGCCGCTAGCGCGGTTCGAGCGCGTAGAGCCCGGTGTAGCCGCTCAGGTAGATGTCCTTGCCGTCGCTGATGACGGGGTCGAACGCGCCGGTTTCCTTCTGGAAGAGCTTGACGCCGGTCGAGATGCCGAGGCCGTACGTGCGGTGGATGCCGAGCACGGAGAAGTACACGACGCGGCCGATGATCGTCGCCGAGCCGGAGATGCGCTCCCCGGCGTCGAACGTCCATCTGATGTGGCCGGAGCGCGCGTTCAGCGCGTAGAAGGTGCCGGTGTAGGAGCCGAGGTAGATCGTCGGACCGAGACCGGGCGCGTTGGTGACGGCGGGGGAGGCGTAGACGTAGGAGCCGGTCTGGACGGCCCAGTCGAGATGGCCGGTGCGGGCGTCGTAGGCGTAGATGCGGCCGTCGGTGTTGCCGAGGAACACGCGCCCGTAGGAGACCGCGCACGTCGAGTAGAAGGTGCCGCTGCCGAGCAGCGCGCCTTCTGAGCCGCTGCGCCAGATCAACCGGCCGGTGCTCTCGGAGATCGCCTGCAGATGGCCCGAGTAGTCGCCGAAGTAGAGGACGCCGCCGGAGAGCGTCGGGCTCGCCTTGACGGCGCCTTCGGCGTGATAGGTCCAGATCACGTTGCCATCGCTCGCGTTGAGGGCGTACACGGTCCCGTTTTCCGAGCCGAAGTAGACGTGGCCGCGGTCGACCAGCGGGGAGGACTCCGCCCGGGCGGGCAGCGCGCGGCTCCAGCGCGTCACGCCGTCTTTGGAGTTGATCGCGAAGATCCGCCCCGGGGCGCCCTGGCCGCTGTTGAGCACCGTGACGTAGACGGTGTTCGAGGTCACGGCGGGCGAGGACGCCGACAGCTGGCCGAGTTTGCGTTTCCACACGACTTGGCCTGTGTGCTTGTTGGTGGCCGTGAGCACGGCGTTGTCGCCGAGCTGGAATAGGCGCCCCGCGTAGATCACCGGCGGGAACTCGAGCAGTTCGTGGGCGTTGCGGACCCAAAGCTGGCGGAACGGCGGCTTCACGGTTTCGGCGGCCGGGAAGAAGCGCGAGTGGTACTTCGTGTAGCCGTAGTTGGGCCAGGAGAAGCGGTCAGGCGGGCGTTTCGGCAGCGAGGTGGGCGCCGATTCGGCCGTGAACGGGGCGTGCGGGTGATAGACGCTGCCCGTTCTGTTGCGCTCGTAGAGGTAGGCGCCGAGCGCGGTGCCGGCCAACACGAGCACGAGCACGCCGGCGATCGCGAGCCAGCGCCGCGGCGGACGGGAGAAGAGGCGTTTGCGCCGCGCGCTCACGGCGTGCGGCTCCTCAGGCGGCGATCTTGCCGGAGCGCTCTCTCGCGGCCGCCGTGTCGCCGCGCGCGGGATGCGGAGCCGCCCGCCCGGCACCGGCCGAGCGCCGCGCCGGCTGTGCCGCCGGCGGCGTCCGCGCACGCCGCGCGAAGCGAGCGCCCGCGGCGATCGCGCGCATCGTGCCCAACGCGAGCACCCATGCCGACAGCAGCGCGAGCGGCGGCAGCGTCAGGCCGGAGATCAGCGCGAGCACGTCGTGGCCGGCGTTCAACGACCAGTTCCACAGCAGAAAGTCGCCGACGGTGAGCCCGATGACGACGACCGGCGGTCTGCGCGACACAGCCAAACCCTAAAGCGCGGCGAAGACGGATCGCATGGGCCGCGGACGCCACGCTGACGGCGCCCCTATGATCGCGGGCGATGAGCGGGCCTGCCGCGCGATCGGAGATCTTCGCCGAGGGATCGCTCGACGGGGTGGCGGCCCTGATCACCGGCGGCGGAACCGGCCTCGGGCGCGAGAGCGCGTTCGAGCTCGCGCGCTGCGGCGCCTCGGTCACGATCGCCGGGCGACGAGCCGAGGTGCTCGAGCACGCGGCGCAGCGTGCGCGCGCGGAGCTGGGGGCGGCTGGCGAGCGGATCACATGGATCGCGGGCGACGTGCGCGAGCCGGATGGCGCCGAGCGGCTCGTCGCCGGAGCGCTCGAGCGAAGCGGCCGGCTCGACGTGCTCGTCAACAACGCCGGCGGCCAGTTCTTCAGCCCGGCCGAGCTGATCGCGGCAAAGGGCTGGCGCGCCGTGTGGCGGTTGAACGTGGGGGGGATGCTCAACATGTCCGAGGCTGCCCACGCGCTCGCGTTCTCGGCTGCCGGTTCGGGGCGGGTGGTCAACGTGACGCTGTCTCCGCACCACGGCATGCCCGGGATGGCGCATTCTGGCGCTGCCCGGGCGGCCGTCGAGGCGTTGACGGCCGAGCTGTCGCACCGGTGGGCGGCCGAGAAGGTTAGCGTCGTGGCGGTCGCCGCGGGCCACTTCGCGACGGAGGTCACGGCGAAGTACCCGGAGAGCGTGCGCGCCGGCGCCTCGCGCACTGTCCCGATCCAGCGCCTCGGCGAGCCGATCGAGCACGCCTGGCTCGTCGCGCTGCTGTCCTCGCCGCTCGGAGCCGCCTTCAACGGCTCGACAGTCACGCTCGACGGCGCCCGCGACAACTGGTTCGGGCCGTGGCCGCCACCGGGGCTGGCGGACGAGTCCGGCGAGGTGCCCGTGGAGGAGCGGGGGGGCGCGCAGCGGGCTACGGGACCCGGGCTGCGCTAGCGCGCCCGGGCCGGGAGCAGGAGCGGGGCGGCGCGGAGCGGGCTACGGGGCCCGGGCTGCGCTAGCGAGCCCGGGCCGCGATCGCATCGAGGCCAAAGCGGCGGACGAGAATTGAACTCGCGTCATTGCCTTGGAAGGGCAAGGCTCTACCATTGAGCTACCGCCGCGCGCGCGAAGCCGCCACGGCGGGCGGTCCGGCGACGGTGACAGTTTGCACAAACCACCTCGCACTTGTCGATCTCCCGCAGTACGGCCTCCCATTTGTGCGTTCGCAGGCCCGCCGAGACGTCGAACTCCTTGTCGGCCACGTGGTCGAACTCCAGCACGATCGGATCGGACTCTCCGCAGTCCACGCAGGGCTGCTCACGAAAGAACTCGATGAGGAACTGCATCCGCACCGCCACGAGCGCCGCTTTCCGACGGTTCGCCGCTGCGATGTAGCGCTCGCGGTTCGCGAGGTAATGCTCGCGTTTGTACTCCGCTCGGCACGGTCGGCAGTAGGTATCCCGTTGACCCCGGTCGCGGCGATGCCACGCGAACGTCGAAGCGGGCTTGAACTCTCCACATCGAGAGCAGCGGCGTGTGAGCGATTCGTCCCGTTCCGAAGACACGAACATATGTTCCCATTGGGGTCGGACGACGGATCCGAGCGTTGGCCCTAGAATCGAGCCAGCCACGGGGAGTGGCGCAGTCTGGTAGCGCACCCGGCTGGGGGCCGGGCGGTCGCAGGTTCAAATCCTGTCTCCCCGACTCGAGAAGGGCCAGCAAATCGCCGGCTCTTGCCGCCGTGGCGGCTCACCGTATGAGCGGCCGTGTTCCGTTTGTTGGGGTCGGGCGTCGGAGGGCTCGGTCGGTGACGCGCGCCCGGACCCGCCCGGTGCTGGCCGGAGCCCCGTTACGTGTGCGTCGAGTGCTCGGGGACGCCGCTCGCTAGAACTTCGGTGATGGACCTGCGACTCCGTCCTGTCAGGCTGGCGGATCAGACCGACGCGCGAGCGGCCCCATGCGGAGCTGCTCGGGTGCAGCCTGGGAGCTTCGTCCTGCTCGGTTCGAGCGGAGCGATCAACTTCCGGAAAGGAAAGAAATGCACGACGTGGACCCTGGCGGGACCCTTCGCCGAGACGATGGGGGGTCGGTGCTCGCTCGCGTGCGAGCCAGCCCGACGACGTCCAGGCTGTTGGGGGGCCTGTACGACCCGCTCGTTACCCCGCTGCGGATCGTCAACGCCCTGGTGCGACGTCTGACGGCGGCCAGCCATCATCTCCAGTACAAGGTCGAGGGTTTCCTGCGCCCTTCGGCTGAGTGGTTCGATCACGAGCTCGATGCTCAGTGGCAATGGCCGGTACGCGGCCGCTTCACGTTCCTCGAGCGCGGCGTTCTGAACGCCCTGTCGATCCGGCCGGGCGCTGAGGTCCTCGAGCTGTGTTGCGGGGACGGCTTCAACACCGGTCGTTTCTACTCGGCTCGTGCAGGCCGCGTTGTGGCGATCGACCACAACGACGCGGCGCTCGCGAATGCCCGTCGCCGTCATTCGCGGGCAAATGTCGAGTACCGCTCAGGCGACGTACTCGGGGAACTGCCGCAGGGTCCCTTCGACAACGTCATCTGGGACTCCGCGATGCACCACTTCACGCTTGCGGAGGCCGGCGAGGTCTTGGCTGCCGTTCACCGTGCGCTTCGCAAGGATGGCCTGCTCTCCGGCTACACCGAGATCGAGGACACCGGCTACGCGTACGCGCGGACCCGGTTCAGCGACCCGCAAGGTCTGGCGGCGCTGCTCGAAGCCGAGTTCCCGTACGTATCGGTCATCGAGACGCGCGACCCGCTTCGGCGCAACCTTTACTTCTTCGCGGCCGATGAGGCCCGAGCGCTTCCGTTCGACCCGGGCGTCCGGCGATTCGGAGCCGCTCCTGACGAAGCACGAGCGTCGACCGATCGCCTCATCTGATCGGGGGCGGCTGTGGACGGGTCGGTGAGCCGGACGGACGACGCGAGGCGTGGTCGCTCGCGGGCCCGCGGCGACCGGTGGGCGCAAGGACGGACGCTGCTGCGGGGCGCGGACCCGCGGATGGCGGAGCTCATCGATGCGGAGCCTGGCCTGGACCCCGACCGTCTGTTGGACGGCCTGCCGCGCGACCTGTGGGGAGCGCTCGTGCTCCAGGTGATCGGTCAGCAGCTCTCGCTCGCATCGGCGGCGGCGATCCTCTCGCGGCTCGAGGGGCTACACGGGGGTCGGCTGCCGACACCGGCGGAGCTGCTCGCCGACGACGACGAAACCCTGCGGCGCATCGGGATGTCCTACGCCAAGGCGAGGTATCTCCACGATCTCGCTGCGCGCTTGCAAGACGGCCGCCTTGACCTCGATCGTCTCAGCACCCTCGACGACGACGAGGCCCGCGCCACTCTGATCGAGGTCAAGGGTGTGGGCAGGTTCACCGCCGACGGGGTGCTGATGCTCGCTCTCCGGCGACCCGACGTCTGGCCCGCGGCCGACCTCGCCCTGCGGCGCGCGGTCGAGCGTGTCTGGGGACTCGCTCCTCCCGCCTCCGTCGAGCAGGTCGACGCGCTCGGAGAGCGGTTTCGGCCGTGGCGGACACTCGCGGCCGCATACCTTTACTCAAACGTAGGGCCATGAGCCGATGGGCAACGTTGGACCTAGACTTGGCGGCTCATGTTGGGGCGACTGAGAGGCCTCGCCGCCAGGAGAGAGCCGGATGTCGCGATCGGCGACCCTCGGCTCGATGGCTGGGAGACGGTGAGCACCTTCGGCGATCGAGCCACGGCCGTGGCGTGGCGCGATCGCCTGCGGGATCTCGGGCTCGACGCGAGCTGCACCGCTGACCATCCCCTTGACGGGTTTGGCCGCGGCGACATCTACCTGGTCGTGCCGCGCGAGCAGTGGCCGCGGGCGAATGAGGCGGTCGAGAACCTCCTCGATTAGGGAAAGCAAGGTGCGGGCTGATGCGATCGGTGCTGGATCGTCTGAACGACCGGATCGGGGCGACGGCGCAAGCGCGGTGAGCGGCCTCTGAGGAGACCCGGCCCCAGCTCTATACGGAGACGACTCCGATCAAGTTGCCCTCCGAGTCCTTGAACCAGGCCCCCTCGCCGCCGCCGGGCATACGTGCGATCCCGGCCTCGGTTCGCGTCTCCGGCGTGTCGTAGTCCTCGAACCTCACGCCGGCACCCCTCAGCTCCTCCACGGCAGCTCGCACGTCGCTCACCTGGATGACCGCCTGTGTGAACTGCGCCGATGACCTCGCCTCAGCGGGGTAGAGGAACAGCCGGTTGATGCCATCTCCGACGACGAAGCCCACTTGGCCGTCGTTGGCCTCAAGGAAGCTCGACTCGAGGGTCTCGAGTCCCAGTGTCTCGAGGTAGAAGCTCTTGGCTCGGTCCAGGTCCTGGGCCGGCAACGTTGCCACGAGTCCCGTTATCTCCACGAAGTCAGCCTCCTGATGCGGGGCGCTGCCGGCTCACCGCCGCTATGTCGCTGGCCCGCACTGCCGCTCGGCTCGTCCGAGCCAAGGTCGGCCTGCTCTGGCGCTTGCGGCCAGCATGATCCCGCACGCCGCGACGAACTGTCATGGACAGTTCGTCTGGTCACGTTCCGCGGCCTCGAGCGTAGGTACTGACATGGGTGTGGGCGAGCCGCGCGCCAGCGATGCCGAGCTGCTCGCGCGAACGCGCCTTGACGCGCACGCGTTCGGTCTGTTCTACCGGCGTTATGAGCGTCCGATCTTGGGTTATTTGATGGCACGCACCCGAAATCCGGATGTCGCCGCGGATCTCGCCGGCGAGGTGTTCGCCGCCGCGCTGGGAGCCGCCGCCTCGTTTGACGCCGATCGGTCTGGCTCGAGTGCGAGCGGCTGGTTGTTCACGATCGCTCACAACACGCTCGTCGGCAGCCTGCGTCGTGGCCGGGTCGCCGAGGACGCACGCCGACGGCTGGGGGCGACGGAGCCGCTCGCGCTGGATGACCGGGACATCGAACGCATCGAGGAGCTTTCTGCGAGCGAGGCGTGGCTCGACCTGCTCGAACAGCTTCCCGAAGCCGAGCGGGAGGCGATCCTGGGACGGGTCGTCGAGGAGCGCGGCTACGCGGAGCTGGCTGCCGAGCTGGGGTGCTCGACGCTGGTGGTCCGCAAGCGTGTGAGTCGCGGCCTCGCAAGGCTCAGAGCCCAGGGGGAAAGCGCGGGCCTCGAGCCATGAGCCAAACGTCACCGCAGTCGCACGAGGTGATCTTGCCCGGGCTGGAGCGGCTGTTGGTCACGGTCGCCCAGAAGCGGATCGAAGCCGAGACTGTTTCGGCCGAGCCGACGCGCGCCTTCGCGTTGCAGCGAAGCCGCTTGCGCAGGCGTCCCGGCGGTCGTCGCTCCCCGGTGTTCGTCGCGCTCCTTGTCCTCGGTGGGTTGTTGGTGGCTGCCGGGGGGGCTGCGGCAGTCCTGCTCGTCAGCGAAGGCTCTCCGTTGCCTGCCCCGCATGCGGCTGATGTCGCGCCGTGGGAACACCCGGTAGCCGGCAGCGTCAGGCTGGCGGGCCTCGACGCGCCCGACCCCGAAGGAGGTGCGCCATGGGACATGCGGATCTTCAAGAGCAGCACGGGGGAGACGTGCACGGCGGTCGGTCAGGTGTTCAACGGCAAGTTCGGGATCGTCGGGCTCGATCACGTGTTCCGGGAGCTGCCCCTGACGGGGGTCGACGCGTGCGGGGTCCCCGGGATCGCCGGGCCGGTGCTGGCAGGGGCACGGCAGTTCGCGGGCCGAACCGCTGCCGAGGAGCGGACCGTCGTCAACGGCATCGCGGGGAAAGGCGCAAAGTCTGTGGTCGCCCTCGGCCTCGGGGAGGAACGCCGTCTGACGCTTGGGCCGCAGGGGAGCTTCGTCACCGTCTTCCAAGGGCTGCTCGGGGAAGTCCGGCCGCGGATCGTCGTGGTCGACGCCAAGGGCCGTTCGAGGTCGATCTCTTTCGCCGCCTCGGCCGCGTTTGAAACGGCCGACCCCGACGGAGGCGCGCCGTGGGAGGCCAGCGGCGGCTCGGCGATCGGAGTGCCGGGATCGACGGGTGATGAGAACTGCGCGAGTGCCGCGCAGGAGGTCGGCCCCGGGTCCTCGGGTGGCCCGGTGAACGAGGCCGAAGCGCCCGGCGTCTGCGGCAGGCTCGGGAACGCGCCGCTGTTCGTGCGCTTCCATCGCTTCAACCCGGGCGACGGTGAAAACACCGGCAACCCGTGGGGCAACAATCCGGCTCGCACCCTCGTCTACGGAGCCGTCTCGTTGCGGGTGCGACGGCTGACGCTCACGGGCGCCGGAGCGCCCCGGCCGATCGCGATAGACCCGCACGGTGGCGCGTTCATCGCGGTCCTCGACGGCCAGGTCAACCCACATGCGCTCACGCTGGTCGCGACCCTCACCGATGGACGCAGATTGCGTTACCGACGCTCCACCGCCCTCATTGCAGAGCTGACCGGCAAGCCGGTCACCGAAGGTCCCGTCGAGCCTTACCGGCGGATCGTTCACCGTGGTTTCTTCGCGCCGCTGGAGGACCCGATTCAGCGAACCGTTCACGAGCAGCTGCACGCAGCCGATCCCGCCGGAGGGCCGGACTGGAGCCTGCGCAGCTGGCAGGGTCGTGCGGATCCGCGGGCGAAATTCGGCGAAGCGAACCACCCCAAGAGCTTCTACTGCTGGCAGGCCGGCGTCGTCAACGCCGGGCGTCTCGTGGAGCCGGTTCCGGGAGCCGCGGCGATCCCGCTGAACGTCTCGGTGGCCTCGCCCGGGGAACCGGGGACGCAATGCATGGGCGCCGGCACGGCCGATTCGGAAAATCTCACGCCGAGGATCAGCTCCTACCCGCGCAACGCCGGCGAATACGAACCGCTGCCGGTGCGGACGGTCATCAGCGGGGTGATCGAGCCGCCCGCGACGGCGCCGATGCTGCTGGGAGCGGGCGGGCCGAGGCCGATCACCACGACGGATGCCAACCACGCCTACCTGATCGTGCTGCCCGGCACCTACTGGGCCGGCCCGCTTCGGGTCAGTGTACGTCTGCCCGATGGGCGCACCGTCGTCTCGGGCGTCGAATCCGACCAGCCAGACCTTCAGCCACAGGTTCGAGCTCCCTCACCGGACGGGTCCGCCTCGTGGGGATTCACCGACACATCGTTGTGCCCGACTGCCTGGTTCCTCTCCGAGATCGGACGTGTGATCGACGACCGCTTCGCCCGCGTGGCCGGCGACACCGGGGAAGTCGCGCCCGGTCCCGAGGGCACGACCACCGGATCCAGGTGCGGCACGAGAAACGCTCGCGCCCAGGAACGCTACGAACCGCTCGGCGGCGAGCAAAGCGGAAATCCGAACCATCCCGTGGGTTTCACGGCGGTCCCACTGGCTCCCGAAGGCACCCACGAGCCGACCCAGGCCGAAATCGAACGGCGCACCCTCCCGGGGAGCACCGTCATCGCCGGCCGCAGCGCCGCGGACGTCACCTCGATCACGTTGAGCACCCCCGCCGACGTTCGCACCGTCGAGCCGACCGGGCCGACCCACGTTTTCATCGTCGTCTACGACGGCGTCTTCTACCGCGGCACGTTCACCGCCACCGTTCTTCTGAAGAACGGCAGGACGGTCACGCAGCAGATTCCCGGCGGCCTCTACAACCGCTACGCGGCGCCCGGGCTCCGACCGTTCTCTCTGGGCTCACGGCTGCGATCCGACGAACGGACCCTCCGCGGGCTGGCCGCCCAGGTGGCCGCTGTCCTGCACGCAAAGCCCGGGCAGCGCGCCAAACTCCTGAACGGAGTACCGCTCGGTCAGCTCCTGAAGGGGCTCCGCAGCATCAGGCAGACCGTCTCCTCAGAGCGCCAACGCATCGCATACATCCACGATCATCCCGGGGTACTACCGGCGGAATAGAGGAGGCCCGGGGATGCGTCAAGGACCCGCGAGGACAGCCGGCCGGCGGCGGGCGAGCGGGACACCGATGGCCCTCGCGCTGACACTCACAGTGGCGCTCGCCGGCTCCCTGCTGATGGCTCACGCCGCTCACGCAGCGCACCGCCCCGCGTGCCCAAGGCGAGCAGCCGGTGCGCTCGCGCTGCCGATGAAGGCGCGCCGGCAGGCCGCGCGCGCCGCCCTCGCCGCCGCGCCCAGCCTTTACCGGGGCCTGAACGTCCGCGGAGCCCGGGTCGTTTGGGCGCGGTTCGCGTCCAAGGCCGGCCGACGCGGCGCCGAGGTCGCGTTCCAATGCGGAAGAGCCGTTCAGGCCCGGACGGTCGTTGTTGCGCTCCAGTTTCCCCGGGAGCTGCCGAGCTCCAGCTTGTCGCAGGGAGTCGTGTTCGTATCGCGGTTCAGCCGCGGATACCGCGTCTGGGAGGTTGCCCACTAATACTCGAAGCGCGCCAGCCGGGTGCCCCCGCGCTGCTCGTTCGCGCTCATCGCGGTCGCGGCCGGGACCATCTCGCTCGTCACGAGCCCATGCTCACTCGTCAGCTCGTCGATGATCCGGAACGAGCGCTCGATCCGATCGGGAGCATCGATCGCGATCGTCACCACCGGAACGTGCCGTCGCACTTGCAGCAGCCTGTCCCCATGCGGCTCGTGAGCTCCGTGGAACCCCCAGATCCCGCGTAGGCTCGTCGCCCCCGCCGCGTCGGATTCTCGAAGCCGGCGCACGATCTGGAGGTTCAGCGGCTGGCCTTCATGCGTGGCGGCCTGGGAGGTGTACACCATCAGCTTCTGCCACACGCCCAGCCCGTGCTCGTCGGTTCCGGGGAGCTCGTGCGGGACGGCGAGCAGCTCGCCCTCGCGCTTGCAGATCCTGACGCGCTCGAGCGTCATCAGCGGGTTGCCGACGAGCTGAGACAGCTCGGGCAGGACCGCGGCGATCTGCTCGCCGGTGGCCACCGCGACGATCATCACCGGCACGTCGGCGTTCCGAGCGAAGAAGCGCGCGCGGAATCGCCGGCCTGCCCGCGTGCCATCGACCCCGAGCAGCACGGTCGCGCCCGCGATTCCGCGGCGGTGCATGAGGTCGGTGATCGCCGCGAACGCCGGCACGCCCCCGACCCGCTCCTGCCTGCCGACGTAGAGCGTCAGCTTGGCGCCCGTCGCGTGTTGCTCCGGCAGCGCCAGATCGTCGCTGACGAGGCGTGCGCGCTCCAACGTGATCAGGCCGCGGCTCATGAGCTGGAGGACCGGGTCGAGCATCGCCTCGATCCTCTCGCGACGATCCACGGCGACCGAGACGACCGGCAGGTCTTCAGAGAGCGTCAGCAGCCGGTCGGTGTGCAGATGGTGCAGGCGGCCGAACCCCTCGCTGCCACGCAGCAGGATGCTCGTCTGCAGCCGGTGCTCGCCGTAGATGCCGAGCAGCTCGTCCGCGACGAGCCCACCTTCTGTGCGGTCCCGCTCCCCGAAGTAGGTCGTGAGCTTCAGGCAATCCTCATCGGCCTGAGGCGGAGCGTCGGGGGTTCCCCGCTCTGGCGGGCTCATCCGCTCGCGCCGATCGCGTGTCCGAGGGCCGCCGCCCCGACGCCGATCGCGAGGCTCGCCGCGATGTTCACGAACGCACCGAGGACATCGGCGTCCTCGGTGAGACGCTGGGACTCGAGCATCCACGTGGAGAACGTCGTGTAGGAGCCGATTGTGGCCGTCCCGACCAGTAACAACGCGTTACCCGTCACCGCGAGGCCGGCCAGCAGGCCGAGCAGCAATGAGCCGGTCGCGTTGACGACCAGGGTGCCGACCGGGAAACCCCCGCTCGCCCTCGCGCTGACGATGCCGTCGAGCAGGAACCTGCCGAGAGCTCCGATCGCCCCCAGGGGCGCTACGGCGACCCAGATCCACGCGCTCACACGAGCACCCGGGTGCGGCGCACGGCTGCCGTCGTCAACCACACGGCCAGGTACCCGACCGCGATGCTCGTCAGCGCGTAGCCGGCCGCGAGCCCCAGGCGGTCATGTTCGAGCATCCTGAGGATCTCGACCTGCATCGTCGAGAACGTCGTGTAGGCGCCGCAGAAGCCGGTGCCGAGCAAGGGGCGCCGGTAGGTCGACTGCGGAAGGCGCTCCTGCAGGCGCGTCGCGAAGTAACCGAGGGCGATCGCACCCGAGATGTTGGCGGCGAACGTCGCCCAGGGCCAAGTCACGCCAGAGGGGGCGAATTCCGTCACGAGCCACACCCGCGCAAGCGCTCCGATCGAGCCGCCGAGCGCGATCGCCGCAAGCTCGCGGCGATCCAGGCCGAGCCTCACCCTTCGCTCCGTCGCCGGCGCGAGGCTCTCCGCTTGCGTCGCTGCGTCATCGACGGCACCCGGTACCAGTACTGCCCGCGCGCGGACGATCCTGCGTGCCACGCATGCGAGCAGCGCCGCGCTCGCAAGGATCGCCGCGAGTTGGATGGGTGTCATCTGAAGACCTCCACGATTCGTCGTCGGACGTTCTCGTAGAGGCCATCAGCGGCACACGCCGCGGTTTCGGGGCCCTCACCGGGCGCGTGAGCGAGCCTCATCGCTCGCCCTTCAGCCTAGCCCAAACGGTGGCTCTGGTCGATCGCGCGCTCGCGTTCTGCTCTGGCCCCGGGCGGCCCGCGGCACGCAAGTCCAACATTTGGTACGATGCAGACAATTGTCTGCAGGAAGCACGATGAAAGCACGATGGCTGATGCCCGTGTGCACGCCGCGCGTCCGTCCCGATCGCTGGGCCGCGGGCGGCTATGAGATCGAGAGGCCCCGATGACCACCGACCTTCTGCACGAGCTCGGGACCCTGGTCTTGCCCGAGGTGCTGGGCGATCGGGCGCGGGGGACGATCCGGACGGAGCTGGAAGCCGATTCCGGCGAGAGCACGCGGCCCTACTCGGCCGAGACGATGGCCCGCCAGCTCGATCTCGACTTCGCCAAATCGCGGACGAGCTGGGGGACCTCCGAGACGCGTGAGCTCGTCACGGCGGCGATCGAGCCGCGCCTCGGCGGACTCGAGGATTTCTGGCACCGCCCCCTGGAGCTCAACCCGGAGCTGCATTTCCTGACGTATGACGTCGGCGACTACATCCGTCCGCACAAAGACGTGATCCGTCCGGCCGTTGACACGGACCCGCCGAGCGTCGAGCTGCTGGAGAAGATCCGGGAGCGGCTGGTGGTGTTCACGATCTTTCTCAACGACGATTTCGAGGGGGGAGAGTTCGCTTTGCTCCCGGGGTTCCCGCGACCCCCTCTCGTGGTGGATGCATCGCCGGGCGCGATGGTCGCGTTTCCCTCCGACCTCGCCCATGCGGTGCGCACCGTCACAGCTGGCAGGCGCCACTCGATCACCGGGTGGTTCCGAGCGCCAGGGCAACACAACACGACCCAGGAGGAACAGTGAAGAGCATCACCGTTGAAGCCACTGAGGTACGCGACCTCGACGAGCTGCGCAAGCTGCGCGACGAACTGCCCAACGGCAGCGTGCGACGCTCGCGGATCGAAGACCAGATCTTCGAGCAGCACACCCCGGCGACGAGGCCGTTCTAGCACGCCGGCGGTGGGCGAGGGTGCTCACGATCCTCGTCCACCGCGGCGGGCGCAACGCGCCGAGCGTGGCCCCGCGCTGTCGCAGGAGGAGGCGGCGCGGTCAGTCCGACGAGCCCGACGGGCCGGCGGTTGGGCCGCCCCGCTCCCGAGCCAACCGCTCGCGCTGAGGCACCACCGTGAACCTCGGGTCCTGCGCCGAGGCGACGCCCGCGGCGAAGATCCCCAGCCGCGTGAGCAGCGACCCCGTCACGAGCGCCGCCCCGGCTGCCGCCGCAGCCGGCCGTGACCGCCCTGCGGCCAGCGCTGCGAGCCCCGCGCCCACAGCGGTCAGGCCCCTGGCGATCCGCAGCCGCCGCCCGGGGGTCCCCTGATGGAGCGCCTCGGCGACCATCCCCAGCCGCCGCTCCATCAGCTGCCCGAAACCGAGCTCGACGAGTGCGCCCGCGACACCGAGCCGGCGCGCAGGCCCGTTCTCGGCGAGGGGAGCGGCGAGCAGCGCGGCACCCGCGCCGGCGCCGGCGGCCGAGCCGACGAACAGGAACGGCAGCTCCCGGTGCGCCCCGTGCCAGGCGGGGACCGCCGTGTCTGCGATCAGCGCCGCGGTATACGAGGCGACGCCTGCGCCGAGCAGTCCGGCGCCAAGGCCGGCTGCCCGCCCGGCCCGGGGAGCGATGCCGGCGAGCTCGGAAGCGGCCGACGCGAAGGCCAGCGGGGTGTAGCCGGCGAGGATCCAGACGCCCACGCTCATCGGCGAGCTCGGCTTGACGACCCGCAGCATGTTCATGAAGCGAGCGGGTCGCCCGAGGTCCTTGACGAGCGCGGTGAGCGAGACCGCGATCGCGCCCGCCGCCGTCAACTTCGATGCGCGGGCGCTCACCGGGCGGCCGGTGAACTGGGCGCCGGCAGCGAGGATCGAGGACGCGCCGGCGAGGCCGCCCGTGAACAGGTAGCCGCCGATCTCTCGCTCCTCCCACACTGGCGGGTTGATGATCGGCTGCCCGTAGTAGGAGGAGAACGGGTGCTCCCCGCGCTTGCGCCGGCGCGGCTGGGGCGTGCCCGCGTCGCGATCCACTCCCGAGCCCAACCGCGCTTCGCGCCCGGGCCGCTCGCCGCGCAGCCCCTCGCGCGTCACCTCCGCGTCGCTCATCGCCCCCGGCCCGATCCGATGAACGCGGCGGCGCCGGCGGCGAGCAGCCCCGTGGCGGCCAAACCGACACGCCGCCACATCGCGGGCAGATCGCGCGTGGTCACGACCGGGTCGGGCGGCAGCCCGTAGACCTCGGGCTCGTCGAGCAGCAGGAAGAACGCGCCGTCGCCGCCGACGCCGTCGCCGGGGTCGTGGCCGTACAGGCGCGCCTCGCTCACCCCCGCCTCGTGCAGGAGCGCCAGCCTCCCGTCGGCTCTGGTGCGCAGCTCCTCGAGCTCGCCGAACTGGATCGATTCGGTCGGGCATGCCTTGGCGCAGGCGGGCTCCTGGCCGTTGCCGAGGCGGTCGTAGCAAAGCGTGCACTTGAAGATGCGCCCGTCGTCCTCGCGCTTGTTCAGGACGCCGTAGGGGCAGGCGGGCACGCAGTAACCGCAGCCGTTGCAGATGTCGGCCTGGACGACGACCGTTCCGAACTCGGTGCGGAACAGCGACCCGGTCGGACACACGTCCAGGCAGGCGGCGTGGGTGCAGTGCTTGCACACGTCGGAGGCCATCAGCCACCGGAACCCGTCTCCGGCGCCCGCGCCTTCCTCGCCCTCGCGCTGGACGCTCGCGTCGTGCCCGGCGGCCGGCACCCGCTGCTCGACGAAGGCGACGTGGCGCCACGAATCGGCGCTGAGCCCGCCCGTGTTGTCGAACGAGTCGCCGAGCCAGTTCAGCCCGTCTTCGGGCACGTGGTTCCACTCCTTGCACGCGACCTCGCATGCCTTGCAGCCGATGCAGATCGAGGTGTCGGTGAAGAAGCCCACCCGCGGCGGCGGGTCGGCGTATCCGACGTCGGCGGCGGCGTTCTGGCCGTCCGGAACCAGCTTCACCTCTGTCCAGCCCGCGCTCACGGCGCTGTCCCGGTCTCGGCGGTGATCCCGGCGCGCCGGCGGTAGTCCTCGACGAGTTGCACGCGCGCGGCGCCACGGGGGCGGCGTCCGGGCCGGATATCCACGGTGAACGCCTTGACCTCCTGGATGTGGGAGTTGGGGTCCAGCGACATCGCCGACAGTTCGTTGGCCGAGTCGCCGGTGGCGTGGCCGTTGGGACCCCAGTGGAAGGGCATGCCGATCGTGTGGATTGCCTGCCCGCCGGCCTGCAGCGGCGTCATCCGGTCGGTCACGAGCACCCGCCCCTCGATCGCCCCACGGGCGCTGATGATGGTCGCCCACCCGCGGTGCTCCAGTGCCCGCAGCCGCGCGAGCTCCGGCGAGACCTCGACGAAGAACTCGGGCTGGAGCTCCGACAGATAGGGGACCCACCGGCTCATCCCTCCGGCGGTGAAGTGCTCGGTCAACCGATAGGTCGTGACCATGAACGGGTACACCTCGGCGCCGGGCCCCTCCGGGTCGGGGTGGTAACGGTTGTCCTCGTGCCGGTAGACCTGCCGCGCCGGGTTGCGCTGCTGGGTGTGGAGCGCGTTGCGCAACGTCGAGTCCTGGGGCTCGTAGTGCGTCGGCAGCGGCCCGTCGGCCAGACCGGCCGGCGCATAGAGCCAGCCTCGCCCGTCGGCCTGCATGATGAACGGGTCGTCGCCCGCGATCGCCTCCGGGCCGCGCGCGCCCTCCGGCGGACGATAGGACGGGGGCTTCTCAGCCTGGAAATCGGGGACGTCGTGGCCGGTCCACTTGCCCTGCTCCTCGTCCCACCACACGAGCGCCTTGCGCTCGGACCACGGCTTGCCGTCGGGATCCGCCGAGGCGCGGTTGTAGAGGATCCTGCGGTTGGCCGGCCACGCCCATGCCCATTCCGGGCCGGTCCAGTTCTGTTCGCGGGCCGGCTTGCGCCGCGCCGTCTGGTTGACGCCGTCGGCGTAGCAGCCGCAGTAGATCCAGCACCCGCACGAGGTCGAGCCGTCGTCGTTGAGTTCCGTGTAGGAGGACAGCATCGTTCCGTCGGAGCTCCAGCCGCCGATCTCGGCGAGCACCGCTTCCGCCACCGGATCTTCGTGCGGCCCCTCGGTCGGGTAGTCCCAGGTGAGATCGAGCGCCGGGCGGTCGCGCTCGTCGGTCGCGCGCTCCGCTCTCGCGGCGAGCCGCTCTCGGACCATGCGCCCGATGTGGAAGGTGAACCACAGGTCAGAGCGCTGCTCGCCGGCGGGCTCGACAGCCTTCTGGTGCCACTGCACCATTCGCTGGGTGTTGGTGAACGTGCCGGACTTCTCGGTGTGCGCGGCGGCGGGCAGGAAGAAGATCTCCGTCGGGATCTCCTCTGTGCGCATCTCGCCGCTCTCGATCTCCGGCCCGTCCTTCCAGAAGGTCGCCGACTCGATCAGCGAGAAGTCGCGGACGACGAGCCAATCGAGCTTGGACATGCCAAGGCGCTGCATGCGCGTGTTGGCCGAACCGACCGCGGGGTTCTGCCCGTAGAGGATGTAGCCCTTGACGGTGCCCTCGATCTGGGCCATCACCGTGTCGTAGGTCGAGTGGCTGCCGGTGATCCGCGGCAGGTACTGGAACGCCCAGTCGTTCTCGGAGGTGGCGGCCGCGCCGAAGTAGGCCTTCATCAGCGAGACGACGTAGTTGCGCATGTCGCCCCAGAAGCCCTTGTCGGGCGCGTCGGCGGTGATGTAGCTGTGCAGGTCGTCGTGGCGGTGGGCCTGGGGGGTGGGGATGTAGCCGGGCAGCGTGTCGAACAGCGTCGGGATGTCCGAGGAGCCCTGGATCGAGGCGTGCCCGCGCATCGCCATGATGCCCCCGCCGGGGCGACCGATGTTGCCGAGCAGCAACTGCAGAACCGAGGCGCAACGGATGTACTGGGAGCCGATCGTGTGCTGGCTCCAGCCGACCCCGTGCACGAAGGCCGTCGTCCGCTCGCGCCCGGAGTTCTTCACGAACAGCTCGCACACGGTCCGGAAGGTCTCCTGGTCCACGCCGCACACGCGCTCGACCATCTCCGGCGTGTAGCGTGCGTAGTGGCGTTTGAGGATCTGCCACACGCAGCGCGGGTGCTCGAGGGTCATGTCGAGCTTTGGCGTGCCGCGATCGGAGAACTCGCCGGCGGCGCCGCCCTCCGGGCTCGAGTACGACATGTCCGAGAGCTGGTCGCGCTGACCGGCGGCCGCGGCTACGAAGGCGCCCTCGTACTGCCACGAGGACGGGTCGTAGCTGGCCTTCTCGTGCTGGAACCCGGAGAAGATGCCATCGGCGTCGGCATCCTCGAACTCCTCGCTGATGATGACCGGCGCGTTCGTGTAGTGCAGGACGTACTCGCGGAAGTCCGATTCCGTCGAGATGACGTGGTTGATGATCGCGCCGAGGAAGGCGGTGTCGGTGCCGGGCCGCAGCGGC